>NPIE01005628.1_pt1 | contig 67239 bp, 62 predicted proteins | sample 8637661 | NCBI WGS metagenome assembly NPIE01 (sample SAMN07420842, study PRJNA396082) | bioreactor metagenome | isolation source: sample BA12 brine-fed electro-methanogenic bioreactor BA | place: Japan: Kochi | collected 2016-12-09 | reverse complement strand
ATTGTGTTTAAAACAGTTCTGTATGCTCCAGATGCAAGTTTCTGTGGACCTCCATCATAATGTATTACAAAGAATTTAACATCATTTAATTGCTCATAAGGGAATGACATGTGCCTATCTGTTTCTACTGTAAGAACAGGATTAGAACCGTCCTGATCTTCATAATGCAACCCTCCATTTTCATCAAAAGATAATTCTGGTTGGAGAGAAAGAATCTCCTTAACCTCTGGACTTAATCTTTCTTCAAGTTCTGCAAACACATCTTCCTCAACAACCTCTTCCTCTGCCTCATCTACTATCTCTGTCTCTTCCTGATTAACAAAACCTTCAGAATCTAAACCAGAACCTATGTTTGAAGGAAGAAAACAAAATTCTTCAGGAGAGGTTAAAAAGTCTGGATAAAAAATAAAATCTTGGCTACTATTCTCTACAGTTAAACTACCATCCGGCTCTTCTTCTAATTCCTTTTCTGATGGTAAATAAACCTCTCCCTGCGGGGCTTTTTCATCTATTTCAGAAGCCTGTGCTTTATTAGAAGTGTAGTCGGAACGTGTAGTTGCAAGTAATACGCTTCCAGCAAAAATAAGCCTGTAAAATTTCTCTTCTCTGCTAATCCCAGGTTTTTCTCTTTTATCTCCCTCGTATTTTGATTCGATACCTAGTTTTTCCATATATCAAAAATGTGTAAACAATCGGGTATTATACCTTTAAAACAGGGTTTTTTCAATATCTATACCTATGGAGAGAAATTAAAAGAGTAGCTTCCTTTTTTTCATACATCTCCTCCAATCCCTTGCCGTTATATATCTTTAAAAAGCTACGTTTGCAAAAAATAGTAACTTATTAGTTACCCAAACCTTTTTCCAAAAGAAGAATCTTTAATAATATATGAAAACCAAATTGCTCCTCCCCCCAACCTATTACGGAAGTGAGGGAGGAAGGTTATAACCCAAGGTGAGGGACTTGCACCCTACTAGTTAGCTAAACTCTGGAGTCCTATCCTCCATGCACCTTACTTCGTAGAAAGATTATACCAAATATTAAAACGTCTTACCTTTCATGTTCCTTCTTTTGGCTAATTTATCTCAAATCAGATAATTGACAACTATGGTAATTATCTAATGTAATATACACACAAATGGTAATTCCACTGTTTAGAAGTGTTGTCTCGTCTCAAGAAAAGACTTCCTTACCCTTCATACATCTTTTCTAATTCCTCTAGTGTCGTAGCCTCTGTAATCATCTTATCCCTCCCCCATACGGTTAATCTTGGAAATCTCAAAGACAAATATTCACTACCCTTACTCCTACTAATCTCGTCAGCCTCAACTGTAAAAACAATCTTGGGTTCTACCCACACATCTGGTTTTAAAGTCTTTTCTACAGTAACATTCTTAGGCTTTTCATCTATGGAATCTCCCTGGAGTTCTTCTGAAATATTCTTAAGCTGTTCGTCACTAAACCCTGTCCCCACATTACATATGGCAATAAACATATCTTCCTTTTCGTCATAGATTGCACCTAAGACCGAGCCCATTCCAAGATCCTTCCTTCTTCCAGAACCAAAATTATATCCAACCGCTACAAGGTCTATTGTGTCAACAAGTCCTCTCATCATAGACTTTTTTAGCTTAATCCACTCGTAATTCCTTGTCCCCGGTAGATATCCCCCACTCTTCTGTTTTGCTATTAAACCTTCACGTCCCTCTTCTATCTTTTCATTGAATATTTCTTTCAGTTTATCAATGTTATTAACTGTTATTGTTTCCGTGATTGCTATACCCCCATCGGTATTTATTTTGCCCAGTTTTGTTATCCTGTCAATGGTATTTTCAGTCATAAGAGACTCACCATTTAAATAAAGGACATCAAAGACCATAGCTCTAACAGGAACCTGTTTCTTTAAATCTGTCACTTCGTATTTCCTCCTTCTTTGCATAGTATCTTGAAACGGAAGGAACTTCTGATTCTCTTCATCCCAACCCAGAACCTCAGAATCCAATATAAAAGACTCTTCCTCTATATTCTCTGCTACTTCAACAACCTCTGGGAACATATCTGTCACATCTTCAAGATTCCTTGTAAAAAGCCTTACATTGGATTTTTCCCCCTTAATCTCGAAAAGTGAACCATTTTCTTCTTTCTTTATATATTTAAACCATATTGCCTCTTTATCTGAAAAATCCCATTCCTTAAACTTATGAATCTGACACCTTAGACCATCATACTTTGCTTGAACTAGAAACTCCTCCCCTAGCCTGTCAAAAACTTCCTCAAAATCCCCAACCCTTTCAACTAACCTTGCCATAACGGGAATACCAGGTTGCACTTTAATTGAGGATAAACTTTTTCTAGCCCTCTCTTCCTTCTTTCCTGAAACCAATGAACAAATATATCCAATATCTGCATGAGCCCCGTATGCCCTATTTAGCTCATCTTTAAGGCTCTTGTCTCCCACAACCATTACAGAGAAAACATCTAAAAGGGTTTTTGTATTAAGACCAAACCTAAGATCCCCACAAACAATTCTTGAGAAGTATTTAGCCTCTAATGGTGAGAGTTTATTTAATGTATCTACTATTACCTTGTTTTTACTCTCTACGGAACCTGTTCCTTTTGCATTAACTATATCCCAGAGAAGATCATAGACTTCTTGCAGGGTCAATCCTGAACTTTTGAAATCAATCTTTTCTGTAAAATATTGGAGCATATCTCCAATATCTCCTAATTCTTCCATCTTCTTATCTATGTCCTCGTCTAGATCTCTACTCTTAGACATATCTTTAAGGAGGGATATAAAGCTTTTTTCAGAATAATTAAATTCACTATTAACAAAAAGAGGTGCAACCCTTCCTAGCGTTAAGTAGGATAATATTTGAGCATCTAAAGGGTCCAGTTCTTTATAAAAATTGGACAAAACTTCTGTCATTTCATTCCTTGAATCTGTACCCTCGAGGGTATTAAAAATGTCACAAACATGGGAAAAACTAACCTTACTCATATTCTTAACTTTTATATATATACTGCGTTGACTTTGTTGCTCCTCGCTGGATAACAAGACCTGCCTCTACTAACTTGTCCATATCTCGTCTAACGGTTCTAGTTGAAACTCCGGGAACCAGTTCATATATCTCACTAGGCTCCAAGATGCCCCTACTCTCTATCTCTTGGAGTATCTTCTTCTGTCTAGCATTTAGATTCTCTGGAATTGGTGCTTCTTGTGGGACCTCCTCTTTTTCTTCCATTTGTTTTTGAACACTATTTTTTACCCTGTTCTTTTCATCAGATTCATTTTTAGGATGGTGTTCAATTTTCTTACTCTCCCCCCGCTTTAAAAATATGATCAAAAGCAAGGCTAGACCAAAAGTTAGAAGAGTTATTAAATTGAACAGTAGGGAATTGTCTTTCTTGTGTTCTGAATTCATAACAAATTATATATCTATTTTAAGATTTTGTTAAACAGAATGGGAAAGGGAGTGATAAAAATAGAGAAAAAGGGTGTATAAAGGCCTTTATTAAGGCATTTCGGACTAAAAGGAAAAGAGAAGGAAGAAATTACTTTAATTCGGCCATATTGTCACCCACAGAAGAGTGAACTACAAGAGGAACATTTAAAGAGACTATTCCTTCCATTAGAGATTCTGACTCCTCTATAAATTCGTCTATCCTATTCTCTTGCACTTCGAATATTAATTCGTCATGGATTTGTAGCAGTATATAAGCCTTTTCATTAAATTTTTCTTCTATCATTTCGTCTAGTTTTATCATAGCAAGCTTCATAATATCTGCTTCACTCCCCTGTATAGGCATATTTACAGCCTCTCTCTGTGCAGCTCTCATCATTCTAATATTCTTAGATCTTAGGCCTTTAATATGCCTTGTTGTTCCAAACATACTCTGAACATAACCTTTTTTGTAAGCCTCTTTCTCCAGACCTCTTATATACTCCTCTACCCCTTTGTAGTGTTCAAAGTAGCTTTGTATGTACTCTGCGGCGTCTTCACTATCTATACCTAACATACTAGCTAAACCGTAAGCTGTTTGACCAAAGAGGACTGCAAAATTTACTGTTTTTCCAAGACTTCTTTCCTTCTTTGTAACTTCCTCTATCTCTTTGTCTAAAAGCCTTGCAGCAGTGGCCTGGTGTATATCTAGATTGTCATTAAAGTCCTTTATTAAAAGGTCATCTTTAGATATGTCTGCCATTATTCTAAGTTCTATTTGGGAATAGTCCATACCTACAAATTTAAAGCCCTTCCTTGGAACAAAGGACTTTCTAAGTTCCTCTGCCCATTCCCCTTTTAGGGGAAGATTTTGCATATTGGGATTTGAAGAAGAGAATCTCCCAGAAGTAGTCCCTGTTTGGTTAAAACTCGTGTGTATGGATCCTCTACCATCTTCTTCATTCCCTGAGGCCATTTCTAGGAGAGGCTTTGTGTAGGTAGTAAGCATCTTGTTTAATTCCCTGTATTCTAGTAACTTTTCAATCATTGGATGTGCTCCTTTAAGCTCCTGTAAGACAGATTCCTTAGTAGAACCTTTGTTTTTGTTTGGGAGATCTAGTTCATTAAAAAGAACATCTGACAGTTGCTTTGGGGAATTTATATTAAATTCATGCCCAACGGTATCATAGATTTCCTGGGTTAAGGTTTTTACCTTTTTGTCGAGCTTTTCATTCATTTTTGAAAGATGGTTAATATCAACACCAATTCCCCTATCCTCCATCTTAGAAAGAATCTTAGATATTGGGAGCTCTATCTGTTTTAGTACATTAAAGAGATATCTTTCTTTTATTTTTAATTCTTGTTCTATACTTATCCTTGTGTACTCATAAAGCTCTATATTATTAGCTTTTTCTATTTGAGTGGCTCTAACCTCTTCTAAAGCATCTAAAACTTTACTTAGGTCATTAGGGCTTATTTTTTCTGGAAGTATTTGAGAGGAATAATCAAAAGAAAGATCTTTTAGGGTGTAACCTCTCCTTTCTGAGTTTATTAGGTGAGCAAAAAGTCCGATATCTAGAATGTCTTTGCCTTTGAGCCAAAGCCTTCGTGAAACGCTACCCTCCAGTTGATAGAGTGTGGTTTCACATTCGTGAGTGTCCGTGCAACGTAATTCTTTACATAAAATATCCTCTTTTACCCCCTTCTTATCCACAATCCTTGCCATGTAGTATTCGGACTCCGTCAAAGACTCCTCTGGAGAAATCTTTGCTAATACAATCCTCTCAGCATTAGCTAGTTTAGACTCAAAGTCTTCCTTACTAGTCCACTCTACTTCTGAATTAGTTGAAAAAATATCTAACTGACTAGTTAAGTTGTTATTTTCATTTGATTCTATCTCATCTAGTCTTGCAATTAAGGATTTAAAAGAAAATTCTTTGAATAATTCTAAAACCTTTCTTTTATCAAAATCTCTAAGAAGACAATCCTCTAGATGGATTGTTACATCTACTTCTTGTTCTATCTTTGCAAGCTTTCTACTCATTTCTGCCTGCTCTATACCTTCTCTTAGCAGATTTGCTTGTCTTGTCTTTATATCTTTAAGATTGTGGTAAATGGTATCTAGATCTCCATATTTTTCTAAGAGTTCAGTTGCTGTTTTCTTACCTATCCCCCTTATCCCAGGGATATTATCTGAGGGGTCTCCAGCTATTGCTTTGAAATCTACAATCTGTTCTGGGTAAAGATCCATATATTCATGGGTCCTTTCTCTGTCATAAACCACTAAGTCTTTAAAACTTCCATTTGGTAAACAGACTCTGACATTTTCATTTACAAGTTGAAGGAGGTCTCTATCTCCACTGAGGATATAAAGGTCCATATTTTCATTGCTCCATTTTTTTTCGGACACATATTTTGCAATGGTTCCTAGGATGTCATCTGCCTCAAATCCATCCTTCTTGATTATTGGAATATTAAAAGCCTTTAAAATCTCTTCAACAAGAGGAAATTGGTCTATTAAGGACTGGTCCGTAGGTGCTCGGGTACCTTTATAGTCTGGGTATTGCACATGTCTGAATGTTGGTTCGTGGGTATCAAAGGCACAGAGAACATATTTAGGTTCAAAGGATTTTAGTGCAGAGAGGAGCATAACTGTAAAACCGTAAACTGCATTAACTTGGACCCCATCTTCTGTTGTAAGAGTTGATGGGTAAGCATGAAAGGCTCTGTGGATAATAGCATTAGCATCTATTGCAAGGAACCTATCCTTTCCGTTAGTAGGTAATGTCATGCTTTGATTATACTAGAGTATTTTGTTAAATAGAAATAACAAGATTACTCTCGTATGCTTCATCCTCCGTAAAAGCAAGCTGAAGATATGCATCTTTTGGCTGTAAGCCCCCATAGAGGCTTGAGAATCTCTGGATAGATTTTAGTAGTCTTATATATGTCCTTCTGTCTCCATAGAATTCCTCTCTATTTCTCCTGCCTATGGCAACAACAGGATGGTCTCCATATTCTACAAAGCGAAGATTGTCATCCTCCCATTTAACAGTGTCTGTTCTACCTGTTGGGTTCAGAAAATATACGTCAGGGATATCATCGTAGCCCCAATCTACAAAAAGGATATCTGTATTTATCTGGGGATAGCTGTGAGTAAATTTAGTAGTATATCCCCAATCTAATTCAACATCTTTCTTTGCGGTTTTTCTTGTCATAACAAGCTCTACCTTGTAAACCCTTAGGTAGGGAGAGGCATCAATACCTTCAAGAGGTTCGTGCGGAGAAATTGGATATGCATAAAAAGCCATTCTGTTAGCAGAACCAGGTTTCCCAGTAACAAAAACCTTTCTGCCATCACTACTTATGGTATAAACTTCTGTTGGTTTAATATTGTAAGATTCTTTACCGATATGGACTCCATCTAAGATTTCCTCCTCCAAGATAGCTTCCGACTTAGATATATTTTCTAAAACTTCTAAATTATGAACTAACTCCTGATCTTCGGGAGTAAAAGGAACTACATATTCCTGAAGTTCTTTCTGTTCGGTGGAGCTTTCAATGGAAGATGCTTCTATAAAAATGTTTGCCACGATTATGGATAATAAAAATTTAAGAGGCAGTAATATACTTATATTCTATGGACACCCTACTCTTCTGTCAAGAAAGAGAAGCTCTTTAGGGAGACTACTCTTTAAACATCTCTTCAAACTCTTGCCCTGACACCACTTCTTGTTCTAATAATTTTTTGACTAGTTTCTCCACATAGTCCTTCTTGTTTCTTAGAATCTCCTTTGCATCTTCGTAGGCTTTATCTACCAAATCCCTCACCTCTTGGTCTATTAATTTTGCTACATCCTCACTATATTCTCTCCCCCCTCCGTACATATAACCTAAGTGCTTAGTCTCTTCTAAATCTCCGTATTTAATAAGACCTAACTTCTCACTCATACCGTAATCCATTATCATTTTCTTGGCTGTTTCAGTAACTTGCAGAATATCATTAGATGCTCCAGAGGATATATCGTCTAAGAAGATCTCTTCCGCAGCTCTCCCTCCAACTCCTGTTCTTAACCATGCCAGCATCTGCTTCTTGTAAAGGAATTTCCTCTCCTTTTCTGGCAAGTAAACAGTAACTCCACCGCTAGCACCTCTAGAGATAACAGATATCTGTTCTACTGGATCTGAACCTTCTGTAAACTTTGCTACAATAGCATGTCCAGCTTCATGATAAGCCGTCTTCTTTATATCCTCCTCCTCTTTATCCCCTTTCTTTTTTCTCCCAAGCTTAACCTTCAAGTAAGACTCCATTAAGTCCTCCTGGCTAATCTTCTTTCTGTCGTCCTTAGCTGCCATAATTGCTGCCTCATTTAGAAGGTTTTCTAAATCTGCACCAGAATAACCAATTGTTTTCTTAGCAATTCCATCCATATCTGCATCCTCTTCGAACTTCTTGTTCTTAGCATGAACCTCCAAGATTGCTTTCCTCTCTTTGTAATCTGGCATTGGGACATAAACAGATCTGTCAAATCTACCTGGTCTTAAAATTGCAGGGTCCAAAACATCTGGTCTGTTCGTTGCTGCCAGAACAATAACGTTCTCTCTTTCTTCTAATCCATCCATTTCTACAAGAATCTGGTTAAGAGTTTGCTCCCCTGCCCCAGAGTGCAATACTGTTCCTCTCTTTTTAGCAACAGCATCTATTTCATCAATAAAGATAATACAGGGAGATGCTCTCCTTGCCTTTGTGAAAAGGTCTCTTACTCTAGAAGCTCCCGCTCCTACAAGCATTTCTTCAAATTCTGACCCAGAGGTATGGAAGAAAGGAACTCCTGCCTCTCCAGCTATTGCTTTTGCAAGAAGAGTCTTTCCCGTCCCAGGCTCTCCTGTTAAAAGGACACCTCTAGGAATCCTTGCCCCTAAGTTCGTATATTTTTTAGGATGCTTAAGGAAATCTACAATCTCTGTTAATTCTTCTTTAGCTTCTTCTATCCCAGCTACATCTTCAAAAGTAACTCCTGTTTTCTTACCCATAAGAAGCCTTGCTTTACTCTGTCCAAAATCTAGAATCTTTCCGCCAGAGCCCTGCATGTTCTTGATCATTATATATACCAATACTAACGCTGCACCAAAGAATATAAAGGTTATAATGTCACCAAGAGTTATCCCTAAATTAGGTTCGTAGAAATCATTTCCTAGCTCCTTTATATCTATTTCTGCATCCGAAAGGATTTGGTAAAAATCTGCTTCAGGAGGTAAAAGTGCATACTTCTCTAAAACCTCACCGTCCTCTTCTATTTCTAAAAGAACCATATCATCCTTTAGAATAATTTTGTCATATTTTTCTTCCGAGATATCCGTTATTATCTCACTTATAGACACCTCCTCTGTAGGAGAGGATAAATTTCGGAGGATAGATATCCCGAAGGAAAGTATTAGAGAGAAAATTAAAACAATAATAAAGCTAGGCACCTTTGGCCTCCTTTTTGGAAGCGTTCTTATATCCACCCTAACTACTTTATCGTCTTTCTCAGATACCTTTTTGTCCTTTTTTTTAGAATTGTCCATAATCTAGGAAAATTAATTTATTCAGAGTAACATGGTGGGAACTGGAATCGAACCAGCGACCTTGGGTTTATGAATCCCATGCTCTAACCTTCTGAGCTATCCCACCAGGATCTCATAATTATATCAAAGTATGTTTTAAAAGAGTATTAATTGGCCTTTCCTGTATATTCCCCACTCTCTGTGTTTATTCTAATGACATCATCCTTTTTAATAAACAGTGGAACTTGAAGCTTATATCCCGTTTCAACAGTTACAACCTTAGTTGCAGAATTAGAAGTATTGCCCTTAACGGCATCTACAGATTCCACAACTTTTAAATCAACTGTAGGATTTTCTCTTATTGTAAGAACTTTCCCCTCATACATCATTATTAGATGAGAAGAACCTTCTTTCAAAAAATTCGCATAATTTCCTAATGTCTCCTTAGATATTGGAAGAGTTTCGTAAGTTTCCGAATCCATAAAATAGGCGCTATTTTTATCTGAATATAGATATTGCATCTCCTTTGTGTCAGGCTGAATATACTCTACCTTGGTTCCTGCTTTAATGGTCTCGGTAAGAACTTGGCCTGTATCTAAAGCCTTCTTCTTCATTATTATTAGTCCCCCTTGTCTACCTTGGGTTTTCAGTTTTCGATCTATCAGATGAAAAACTCTCCCATCTTGGAGAATATACATTCCTTTTACTGGCTGGTCTGTTAATGGCATATTTTTATTTTAAAAAGTTAAAAACAGTGGAAAATGGTTGCGGGGGTCGGATTCGAACCGACGACCTCCAGGTTATGAGCCTGACGAGCTTCCACTGCTCTACCCCGCGTTAAATAACAATCCGATTATACTAGCAAAACCCTATTATTTCAAACCCCTTCAAGGAAGAACTCTGTCCAAACTTCATAACCACTCCTTTGAATCTCCTCTTGGTTGTTACCTAGAAATCTATCCAGATCCTCCTCTGCCTGAGCTAAAGTAGCATCTGGGATAACGAAAATGTATTCTTTCTCCCCTGCAAAATTGAGTCTATCCCTTGCCTGTATTTCCAAATATTCTAATCCCTGAATCTCCTCTAATAGAAGTGCTAGCTCGAGATTCTTCAGTCTTAAATCCTCCACCTCCATACTCGCCCTCTGTAATATATTTAATTTCTGTATCATTATGTTAAAAGAGTGACCCACATTATATAGCAGGAACACGGATATACCTAAAAAAAGTATTCTTGTTACAGGATTATTAAATATTGAGTTAGAAGATTTCTTCCTGTTCCGTGGTATCCCTCCTTTTTTGTAAACAATTGTTTCCATAGCTATTTAATACTAGCAGGATATCCCCAACAGTTCAAAGGTCCCATATAGTTTTATTATTGCTCTCGCAGGGTCTTGATGATATAATTTTTCTATATACATGCCTAATATATATAATATTAGATTTTAATAACGGTGTCAGAGATAAAAAACCCAACGTTTGAAGAGAAAAGGAGTGCGTTTGTTGAGGATTTAAAGGCAAAAGGGAGGGCAGAGTCAACAATAATTGCGTATGCTAAAGATATTGAACAACTTTTAAACTTTCTTTCAAAAGAGGGAATCTCCTCACTAGAGGACGTACAAACAGAGATTCTAGAGAAATATAAACAAAATCTACAGGATAATAACTACACCCCAAAAAGTGTGTCTAGAAAAATTAACAGCACTCGAACATTCTTTAAATATTTACTAGAAACAGGAGTTACAAAAGATAATCCTGCAGAGAAATTAGCACATCCTAGATTTAAGACCAAACCTCCTAGGGTTTTAACAGAGATGGAATACAGAGCTTTAAGAGATGTTAGTCGTGTAGATGTAAGGCTCTACTCTATCGTAGAGATCTTGCTTCAGACAGGGATAAGGATTGGAGAATTAGCAGCCTTAACATTGGATGATGTTCGTAAATCTAAGAATGGGAAAATTGACTTTCTTTACATTAAAGCTGTGGGTAGTCATCCCGCAAGGAAAGTTCCTTTAAACAAATCTGCAAAAAAAGCTTTAGATGAGTATATTAAGATTCGACCGGAGACAGAGGACGATACAATATTTATAACAAAGAATGGGAGGCCTCTCTTGGTAAGGAATATTAGAACTGCAATAGATAAAGCTTTTGAAAAAGCAGGTATTAAGAATGCAAAGGTTAATGATTTAAGAAATACCTTCATAGCACATCACTTGGCTAATGGAGTAAGTTTAGTAACAGTATCCAAGTTAGTTGGACATAAGAGATTATCTACCACAGAGAAATATCTTAATCTGGTGAAGATGCAGAAGGAAGAAGATAAGAGTTTGAAAGTGCTTTAATTCGGTGCCTCTCCAGCAACAAGTTCCATTAGATCGTACATTCTCGGCCTACACACATCTTGAGGCGCAACCATGTAACCACCTCCTGGTGGAATTGGGTTGGGAAGAGTAACACACTCTTCCCCAAAAATACACTCCTCTCTGTACTCTACAGGATAACTCATTCCACAGTTCTTTGTCTCCCATCTCCCACTAGAATAATTTTCATACAAAATAAACTGGTATACTACATAACCACAAAATAGAAAGAATCCGACTATAAAAAGAGAGAATATAAAATTGGATGATTTGCTATACATAACATAGAGTAACACAAAGAAAGCAGAAAGCCAATAATCCTTTATAATGAAAAAATGGGAATAGGTGGACTCGAACCACCGACCACGGCTTTATAAGAACCGCGCTCTAACCACCTGAGCTATATTCCCAAGACTAAAAGATTTTACCAGAATATCTGCCTTTTTAGAAGTCTATCGGAGGAAACCCTGCACTCTGAGACTGTGGTGCTTCTTCCACTTTATCCAGTTGAGACCTCACCTTAATGTCGTCATTTACTACTGCTAAATCTCTACCATATTTCATCCTAGACATCTGCTTTATAATCCCCCCCACTTCCTTATTTACTGGCAAATTAAACCCTGAATCAGGATAATCTGGCCCATACAAAGCATTTAGAGAAAATGGGGAAGGATATGAACCTTTGGTTAGCAGTTTTACATAGTAGTGACCAATCCCCTGATTTACCATATCCATAGCACTGATATAAGATTCGAACTGAGTTTCTAAAAATTCCGCATCTTCTGCACTACATCTTGCAATAAACAGAGAACCTACATTTCCAAATACAGCATTCTTAATATCTTCGGGAAGCTGCCCTATATATTGATGAGCAAGTGTAAGATTAAGCCTATACTTTCTAGCCTCAGAAAGAATAGAATTAAACTCCTCCGTTGCAAAGTTTTGGAATTCATCTGCATAGAAGAAAAAGTCCTTCCTTGCATCCTCTGGGATATCTTCCCTACTTAAAGCCGCAGCAAGCATCTTCTGCACAAGTAAGAGTCCTAGGAATGACATATTCTCCTCCCCTAACTTTCCCTTGGAAAGGTTAACTATTAAAATCTTCCCATTGTCCATTATTTCCCTAAAGTCAAAAGATGATTTAGACTGACCAATGATATTTCTTATAGCAAGATTCGTTGTAAACTTGTCGAACTTGGATATAAAGTATGTCAAAGCTTCAGATTTCGTTTTCTTATCCGTCTTCGCAACCTGATCCGTCCAGTATCTTCTTACCAAATCATCCTCAATAAGTGGAAGCCAGTAATTCATAACCCACTCCTCGTCTTGGAGTATTCTAACAACTTCTATCAAAGTAGAGTCAGGTTTAGACATAGCTGTAAGCATAGAGTTTCTTACAGCCTGCTGGAAGGCTGGACCCGCATATCCTTGGTTGTGTGGGTCAAACAATCTTATAAGAAGCGCAATAAAACTATTTACAATCTGGTGTTTATGTTGCTCATTGTAATATTCCATTATATTAATACCAAACGGCCTCTCAAAATCACCTGCATCAAAGTAGATTACATCCTCTGCCCTATCTGCTGGAATCCTCTCTAACAACATCTCTGCAGCTTGTCCATGAGGATCTATAAATGCACAACCGTCTCCATTATAAATATCCTGCATCATCATCCTAACCATAAGCCAAGACTTACCTGTACCTGTTTGTCCCAATATATATGCATGCCTCCTTCTATCGTCTCTTTCAAAACAGATAATTTTCTTCTTTCCTCTGAAATAGTTATTACCAACCCATATGGTATCTTTAGAATTTACATCTGAACTAATATCGTTATCTGCAATTAACTCCTTAGAAAGCAGCCATTTAATATTTGGCGTAGCAACATCTTTGTTTGGGAAGTGGAAGAGAGCTGCTAGCTCTTCTAGGTTAAAGATTGTTCCCTCATCTTGAGGTGCTCTTCTGTAAACAACATCATAAAGAAAGCTCTTTTTCTTCCTCTTTGGAATCTTTCTCTTCTTTAGTCTATTAATTCCAGGATTACTGTATTGGTCAAAAGCACTTATTATGTTATCCAGATGCATCTTTGCTATTGCCTTCTGTGGTGCACTTGTGACAATTCTAATCTCTGCCATCATTCCCGGTTTAGAAACTTTCTTACTTATCCCCTCAAGTTTTTCCTGAGAGACATTTATTTTGCTCTTCTCTGGATCTGCATTATTATTCTGAACCTTCTGCACAAACTTCTCCCCATTCTTCTGCCAGTTATTATTTGTTGGAGAAACAACTAACTGAACCAAAGCTCCTTCCTCTTCAGACATTTTGCTTAAGGTACTTAAGACATTTGCCATAGGGTCACCAGTGAAATCTTCTGCTACTCTAATTGGACAGTACGGTTCTTCGTCAAGACCAAGTTGGGCATACTCTACTTGGGAATTCGGAGCAAAGATATTGTATTCCTCCACAACTGCAACATCTGCGTCTTGGTAAGAACCTAGTATCTGTTTCTCAACAAGATCTACAAGTTTCTTAGGAGCATGAACAAAGAATCTTATTTCCCCTGGAAGACCAACCATTTCAAAACTAACACTATTACTTACACTAAAATTCTCAGCAAGTCCTTCTCCCTTACCGCCTATACCATAGAGATTGGCAAACATCTTCTCTGCGACCCCTATCTCCGTCTCATTATTCCTTGGAACGCGAACTTCCATGAGTACTCCTTCCATGGATTTCTCATCTCTATCTTTTTTCTTGAGTTTTTTCTTAGCATAAAGAAAACCTCCAATTAAGGCCCCAACAAAAACGAAAAAGAAGATTATCCAGCCCCAGGGGATATTTATTTCATCCTCACCATAATATTCCTCATATGTATCCGAGGGGTATTGAACTGTAGAACCAACCTCAATATCTGGTTTCGTTGGTCCAATAACCTGTGAATATAAATTATCCGTGTTAGACATACTAGAAAAGTATAACACAAAAGAAGATTGGCTTACCGAGCCTATAATAGAAATACTAAAATCTTGAGATATTACTCTCTAGGAGGGAGTCCTTGTATCTTTTCTGCGACAATATTCGCAGGATTTTCCTCGTTAGAGTCTTGTTCTAAAGGAAAACCGTAGCTTAACTTTGGCTCTGTTTGCTTTACAGGGGTAAGTTCTGTTTCTACTTCAACAGAAACTGGAGGTGTTGAAACCTCAGAAACGAAAGGTTCTTGGGGAACTTTTGGATCTTCAACTGAGGTAGGAGGCAAAATTTCTTGTACTTGCTCTACCGATGTTCTTGGTTTTGGCTGTTTCTCTATCTGATTCATAACCTATAATATTATACCATATATTTACGCTTTTGGTACATAAGCTCCCTATCTAAATCTCTCTCCTTCTCCCTCCTTTTCTTCTCGTACTGCTTCCTACCCTTTCCATATCCGACCTCAATTTTTACTTTTCCTCTAGTAGTATACACAGATAATGGAAGAAGTGTAAGATTCTTCTGTTTGAGTTTAGAATCTATAGCTACAATCTCACTTTTTTTAACTAACAATTTTCTAGATCTTTTGGAATCATAATGTTCGCTACCATCATATTTGTAACGAGGGATATCTGCATTAACTAGCCATAGTTCCCCACCTATGATTTTTACATAAGCATCTGATAGATTTATTCTCCCAGATTTAATAGATTTTACTTCAGCCCCTGTCAAAACTATCCCTGCTTCAAAGGAATCAGATATTTCGTAATTGAAATATGCTTTTTTATTCTTAATTTTCATGGCACATTATACTACAAGACAAGTTTCCAAATAACCGTACCATCTAGGATGTACATGTTTGAACCATTGTTATTTACCACAAAATTTCTGACATCTGACCAGACAGAGTCTTTCTCTCCTCTATATAGATACTGACTTAGAAGGGACACTTTGTCTGGGTGTCTTATGTCAGGACCAGCTTCTATTGGCTTTTCTAACTGAAGGAATCTTCGCCCTTTTGAATCAAAGACATAGAGGGGATGGTCTAGTGAATCTCCAGTAAAGGCCTTTGTAGGAGTTCCATAGTTTCCATCGAAGCCAACAACTCCTAAGGGTGCTTCTATATACCTAGACTCAAAGAAGTTGTAGTTAAAGCGAAGCACATACGGGTCCTCTGGGATGACAAAGTAAATGCTTATGTCTGCGACCATATCTGTTGAGATTGCCATATCTTCATGAGAGAAGTATTCATAAGGAAGACCATAACTGTTTCCATAAACCGCACTTGATCTTAAAAATGCCGACCTGTCTTGAGAGAGAAAGTAAACATTGTCATTTTCTGTCCAGACAGTCATTGCAGTTATCTCCTCCGAACGGATGTCGCTGACGCTCAATCCAGAGAGTTTTATAAAGGATGTGAACCAACCCTCCTCGTCAAATGGTGCTTTTAGCATTCCTTCTTTCTCGTCATATACATATACTCCATTATTTCCAACATAAACAAACTTTGGTTCTTTAACAAGACCCTCTGTATCTGGTAAAGCCTTAACAGATTTGTCATACAGAGAAACTCTGTATATTGTAGACCTTCCTGCATCTGCTGCAACAAGATATTCGTTCTCATATCTGTCTTTATATATTGTTAAATCTTTAACATCTGACCCTTCTCCAAAAGCGAGTCTTGTATCTAAGAAAGTATCCAACCTAGAATCTTTCTCCACTACCCCTATTCTCTTGTAGAGTGTGTCTCCCAATTCTAATATTCTTGCTTTTAATTCATTATATTTAGCAGTATCCTCTTCATTTAAGCCCTCGGGGACTTCTTCTAAAGCTTTTTCTGCTTGGAAGAGAAATGTTTCTGAGGCATCTTTATCTACTGCGAAATTATCTTCTATTTTCCCTATTAAATCCTCTACTTTTGTAAATGATTCTTCAGCCATAGCACTAATTTCTCTAGCTTCTCTAGTTTTTATAGTAAAGTTTATCCCTAATACTAAGAGAGTAATTATTACAACAGCCATACCTACGAGTTTGAATCTTTTACTTCTTAAATCTTTCTGTTTGTAATTATCTATTCTCATCCCTTGCACACCCCTATTCTTTCTTCCTCCCCCCATAGTTGAAAACTTTGAGGCTATTCTTTTGTACCATTTCTTTTTTCCAAATTTCTGAGATATTTTTTCTTTGGAATTGGCGAATTTCTCTGAGAAGAATGCTCCAACTTTTTTAAAGAAAGGAGATACCTTTTTCCATTGATCATCAATGAAGATTTTAACCTTATTAGCTCTCTCTTTCGTTTTGAGTTTGTCCCTAAAGTCTTGTAGTGTGGTTTGTCCATCTCCTTTTTTAATATTCTTGAGATTTCCAATTGGTTTAAGAAATTTTTCTGCATTTTCTTTTACTTTTTCAACAACTTCTGGAGATTCTTTTTTGACTTTTACTGGTAGTTTTTCTTGGACTGGTTCTTTTATTTTTTTCTCCTCTTCTTCTTGAACAAGATAGAGTAAGGAATTCGTGCCTTCTAATTTCTCCCCTAATGTTGTTAGATATTTCCATAGGGATTTCAGATCTTTAGAACGAGATAGCTCGGGAAAAGATTCTTGTAATAATCCTGAGGAGGAAACCATTAAAAGGTCCTCATTTCCCAGTACAATCCCTGCGGTATTTGCGTTTTTCTCCTTTAATATATTAGATATATTTACTAGGTTCCCATTTTTGAAACTAAAGACATCTCCTTCTCCAAAGAGTCCTACATAGATGCCCTCTTGTTTTACGAGGACTATGGTAAAGCTTACATCTATTCCCGTTTTTTCTAATTCCTTGTCGTGTTTCATTAGTTCTTTTACTTTTTCTACACCACTTTTTATGGAGTCTTTTAGGGATTCGTTTGTAGTTTCAGAGATTGAATAGAGGTAGCCATCTACGATACTGTCCCAGACAAATTTGGCAACTCTTTCTACATTTAGGTCTCTTTCGGCCTGGATGTTTAGGAGAGCATAGATATCTCCTTCTTTTGGGGTTTTCTTTTCGCTTTTTTCGTAGGAGTGTTTGAATATGGAGGTGTAAGAGGTTTTATCCTTGTTGTTGGATATATATTGTTTAGCTATTGTTTTCATACTATGTAAGAATTACAAACAATAATGAAAGTAAGGTCCCTACAATTACGAATATCATGTGTAGTGCCATCATTTGTTTTATCGTTTTGTTTCTTGGGGTCTTGTATGTATCTGACAGTATTCTAACTCTGAGTGAAAGGAATGTAGCAAAGAGGATGTTGCCTAAGAGGATGAAGATTATTGGAATTTTAAGGAGAGATAAAAGGTCAAAGGAGAATACATTTCCTCCAAATTCTAATTGTTTTAACATTTCCGTTGTGTCCATTATATATCTCCTTTCTTTTTAGAATCTAAGAGGTCATACAATATGTCCTGTATGACTCTTGGTCTGGCTATGCTATTAAACTCTATTTCTGGTGTAGCTCCTGCGGTCTGGAAGTAGACTGTTCCTACATCAAAGAGGCTTCCAACAAGGCCGAGTTGTTTGTGTGTAATGTCTTCTATTTTCTCCAATCTGGCTTCAGCAAGACTATGGGAGGCAACAGAGGTAAAATCTAAATCTATTATTCTTTTATCTGTGATTATGTTTACATTGTAAAACCATTTTATGAATGCATATACAATTACGCTAAGGGATAGTGTTAAGCATGGGATGAAGAATGCTAAGAATAGGATAATGTTGTCAGAAAGGGTTGTATCTAGGAGAGCGAATATGAAGGGGAAGAATAAGACTAGGAGGGATACTGTTGCGAATGGTAGGTATTTTATCCAGTGGGATCTTACTACTAGTATTACTTCTTCGTCTTTTTCTTTTCCGTAGAAGGATAAGTCTTTAGGAAATGGCATGAAGTAGGTTTTTTTTTCATTGGTTATGTTTTCTGTAAAGGTTTTACCTAAATTTCTAAACTTTTTGGGAATTAGATTGGGGTTTTCTCTCTTTGCCATATGATAATAATAGCATATATTGGGGTCTGACCCCATACTTTATCTAGAAGAAAAGGAGAATTTCCTAGAAGGAATTCTTGTAAAAATTGAAACCTTCCCCCGATTCCTTTAAAAACCCTGTCTTAAAAAGGGAAAACAAAGGTCTGACCCCTTATCTTGGAAGATTTTATTCAAAAATGAAATAGAAGGTTTGGCTATAAATATACTCTGGGGTGCCACCTAATTCTTCTTGCCATATATTCCATAAGTACTTAAACCACCAGCCTCCTATTGGCTGTGGGTCAACAGATGTGTCAAAATAAAAGAGCATTCTAGCAACACGACCAGAAGGGTCTCTTTCAAATTCAATCTTCTCTATCTTATTTGCATTATTTATCTTGGGATAACTAGAAGTCTGAGACTTTAGCATTCTAAGAACATCATCATATGTATAACCCTTTGTTTGGTAAACCCAATGAGTCCAACGAGTAGGTTGAGCAAAAGAACTGTCATTTTTAGCTCGCAGATAACTTGTAGGATAGCCCTCTCCGTTGAACTTTTGCCACACAGTTTCATTATTAGCTGTTCCAGCTCCCTGGCTATTATCGGAAGAATACACCGCTGAAATTAAAGAACCTCGATAGGTCAAAACCATACCCTTTGTCTCCTCTGCTGCCCATGCAGTATGATTCTGACCATTGTAGACTTGACAAGCAGATGTTGTACAAATAGCAGAGCCATTACTCACGTAATGCAATCCATATGTTCTATAGGCAATAGCTTGAGCCTTAATTGCTTCTTCGGGCCAACAACCTGAATATGTAGTATACTTTTCGGGGTATTGCTGTGCTTGTTCACTTGTTCCACAGGCTTTTGCTGGCACTTCTCCTTGTGCACCAGCCCAAGAACCAAAACCTGCTACATACTTCTCTATATTCATAGGTCCATAGCCTTCAACATTTATCGTCCTGTTTTCATATCCAGAAGTTATTTGTACACCAGTATAATAAAATTTCAAGATATCTTGAGCAGACATCCCCTTTTTCGCTCCTCCATAAGCACCCCACTGAGACATACCAACTCCATGCCCCTGATATAAATCGCGCCCTCTACCAGAAATATAAAACCCACCAGGCGGTATTTCTGGAGGTGTTGAAGATTGGGGAGGTGGAGGAGCAGATAACAGGGCAGCCTCCCTTCTCGCTGCTTCTTTTTGTTCTTCCAAAAGGTAAGATATCTGTGTTTCTAAGCTTTCAATTCTGTTTGTCAAAAATCCCCTGTTTGCCACCTCCTTCCTCAACTCTGCCTGTAACCTAGCCCTCTCATCTGCAAGTAACTTATATGCTTCATCTAAACCAGCCCTCTCTTTATCTAAATCCTCTTTCTCCTTATCTAACTCTGCCTTACTCTCTGCCAATGAACTAAACTCCCCCCCTATCGCCTCTACCTCCCTCCTTAACATAGAAATAGTACTCTGTTTAATAAACAACGCTTCCACAATATTCGACCAACTATCCCTATTAAGAAAAAAATTAGCCAACTTATACCTACTCTGCATATACAAATCCCCAGACACCTCATCAATCAACTCCTTAGTCTTTGCTAACTGCTCTTGCTTCTCCTCAATCCCCTTAACCTTCTCCTCTATCTCCTCCTCCGTCTTCTCTATACTCTCCTCTAGAGTGGTAATTTCCTTCGTTAAAAGAGTAATTTTCTGAGAAAGAGAATAATTACTATTACTAATCTCCGCTATCCTAGCCTCTACACTCTTTAATACACTCTCTTTTTCCTCAATCTCTTTCTTTTTCTCTGCAATCTGCTCCTCTAACTCCCCTACCGTATTGGAATAAACAGGATGATTAAAAAGAGAAAAAGAAAATATCCCGAAGAAGGAAACTATTAAAATGTTAAAAACTATTTTGGACAGTTTTGACATATTGAAATTATACCATTAGCTCTAAAATCTGTTTAACACCAGCTATCACATATGGCATAAATATTATTAGACCCGTTATAACAGATACCAAAGCTGTAACTAAAACAGCTCCAGCACTCACATCCTTAGCATATTTAATATTCACCTTATAGTCTAGAGAAACAGTATCACAAAGTGCTTCAATTGCACTATTTATTGTCTCAGCTACAAATACCATAGAAATTACCAAACTTAGAGCTATCCAGTCGGTATAAGAAATTTCAAAAGCTATCCCAGCTAAAACAACAACAAATGCCATAACTAAATCTATTCTAAAATTCCTCTCGTTCTTGAATATTAACTTCAAACCACTCCTAGCATGACCCTGACTCTTAAAGAAGTTCTCTGCCTTGTACTTATTATTCTTCATACCTAAGAAAGAAAATTAATAACAATTCTTAATACCCCGAATATTACTAAAACTAATAACAAACCCAAAATTGCCCATGTAAGAGTCCCTTGAGCTTGCTTCGTCCTACCAGGATCTCCTCCAGAAATCATCCACATATACCCACCTATAACTACAAATATTAAAGAGAGAAGAGTTGCTATCGGAAAAAGATATCCTGTAACACTCTCAATAATAGGCTCTATATTCTCCGCCAATTTGGGAGGTGCATCTGGATCTGTTTGTGCAAACACGGGATTTGCTAAGAAAAATACTAAGAATGTTGCTATTTTTGTAAAAAATCTTTTCATTAATTCAGTATTAAAACTTCGTTTATTATAAACTCTATTATTCTAGGAGACAAGAAAACTATAACCAACCCCACAATAGAAAAGGTTAAAGATCTCGTAGCACTTTTAACCTTCTCTTCATCTCCCATGGAGAAAATATATTTAAAACCAGTAATTACCAAAGAGGCAACAACCAACAAAACAGAAAGTGACATAGCAAACTGAACAACAAAAAAGACAAGATCTTTTAAGTCTCCGAAACCTGTAAAATTAAGGGATTGCAAATCTATAAGCATCTCTTTTAAATATTTAAGAGTTTATTCCTAACCTCCAAGAAGAACATTGTTAAGTACGAATTCTACTAGGATGACTGAGATGAAACAGATTACTAACCCTACTATTGCATATGTTAATGTCTTGCCTGCTTGCTCTATCTTCTGCTCATCTCCTGCAGCTGTTATATATGAATATCCTGCTGCTATTAAAATTACTACACATACTAAAGCTGCCAAAAGTATTGCTAATCTAATTACTCTCTGACCTAGTTGTAAAACATCCTCATCCCCTCCAAGAGGATCTTCTGGTAGATATTCTGTCAATTCTTGAGCCTGTACAACTCCTGTCCAGTAGAGTCCAGATACTGCTCCTGTTACTGCTCCTAATGCTTTAGTAATTTTCATATATATACTATTTAAAGGTTATATTAATGTCACAATTATATCTAATGCCTTGAAAACTTGCAATACTACTTAATAATTAAAAGTCCCCTCTTTGAAGAGGGGACTGCATTTACTATCTAATAAATATTCTATCTTTAACCTCCAAGAAGAACATTGTTAAGCACGAATTCTACTAGGATGACTGAGATGAAACAGATTACTAACCCTACTATTGCATATGTTAATGTCTTGCCTGCTTGCTCTATCTTCTGCTCATCTCCTGCAGCTGTTATATATGAATATCCTGCTGCTATTAAGATTACTACACAGACTAAAGCTGCCAAACCGATTGCTAGGTTAATTACCCTCTTCCCCAAATCTAAGACACCCTCATCCCCTCCAAGAGGATCCATCCCTTCTATATATTTAGTTGCATCATCAGCCTTTACAACTCCTGTCCAGTAGAGTCCAGATACTGCTCCTGTTACTGCTCCTAATGCTTTAGTAATTTTCATATATTTTTTATTTAAATATTATTTATATATTTTTCTATGATTATTATATAGAACTCCTATAGCATATGCAATCCCTACTTGGGCTCCGGGGTGGCAGGGATATAGATAGGGGGTTCCTCCTCCTCTGGTCCCCCCACATCCCCCTGCCCCACATCCAATACAAAACCAACTATCATTCTTGCCATAAAAACTATTATCATCCCAACAATAGCAGCAGTAAGAGTTCCTTGAGCTTTCTTAACCTTCTCAGGCTCTCCTGCAGAAGTCATAAAACCATATCCTGCAACAACTATCAAGACTACAGCTACAAGTGCTGATAGCAGTACAAAAGCATTCAGTGCTACCCAAATTCTCTGTTGAACTACGTTCTCAACAGTAACATCCTGTCCCCAGTGGATTAAAAGCTCTCCCATTTGACTTATCTCTGCCATTTTTATGTATAAATATTTAAATCTAAAGCATTACTTAATAACAACAGTATAACAACTGACAACACAACTATAAAGAACCCTATTATTGCGTTTGTTAAAACTTCTCTTCCTTCCTTCAGTTTATCTGGATTCCCCTGACTAGAAATAAGCATATAACCTGCATACACAACTAAAACAACTAAACAGAGGATAGCAACTGGGACAGCAATGTCCACTATTGCCTCCACTAATTCTTCTACTGAATCTATGCTTTCATTCTCCTCCAATTTTCCAACCTCATCCCCTATCTTTCCTCCGAGATTCTGAGCATATGCCTTATTAATAAAAAATTTGTTGATTTTAACCATTAATTCCATAGTTCAGATTATACTATATCAATTATAACTCTGCATACTTACATATAGAATTGTAATCACAATATCTACATTGAAATCCCGGAGTTGGTGCAAACTTCCCCTCTCTGACAAGATCTATAACCTCAACTAACTTCTCCTTCGCTAACTCTCTTCTTTCAGAAGAAAGATCTACCTCTAACCTCTTTCCTGTTTCTACATAGACATACTCTGCTTTTACAACCTTCAGTCCTAATTTCTGTTCTGCAAAAAGAGCATACAGAGGAAGTTGTAAATCATCTTTAATATCTTTCGCATCTTTTTCCTTTCCTGTTTTGTAATCTACAATCTTCACTTCAGTTACCTCCCCATTCTTTCTCACAAAATCTATCCTGTCTATTTTCCCAACAAAAACTGTAGAACCAACATGAACATCAAATGACTCTTCCAACCTCATTGGCCTTTCATCTTTACTAAACACCCCTTCATAATAGTTCTCCATTATTCCTACCCCTTCTTTTTTCCTCGCCTCCTCTTGCTTTGTACTCTCATAGCCAGTACTTACCCAGTGCTTCTCATATAGCTTAAGTAGTTCTTCTTTGGTGGGCATACCTGTTATCCCCGCAAGTCCACTCTGGGACTGTCTTAACAGAGAGTAAAAATCTTTCAAGGTGTTGTGTACTGTAATACCGAAAGAGAGTGCAGGGCTAGGTTTCTGTGGAACCCTTAGGACATATGCATACTCATACTGTCTAGGACAGGTTTCGTATATTTTCAACTGAGAATAACTAAATCTTTTAGCTAATCCTAAATTCTTTGGATCCCCTATAATTGCCTCAAAGTCATCATTTTCTATCATGGTCGTCTTTAATTCCTTCCCCATTAAATTATCTACCTCTGTATTTGCAAATTCTTCTACATCTCTCTCTAATATCTCATTAAGAAATATACTTGGCTTCTTCTTTCTCTTTCCATCTCCGTAGAAGTATGCTGCGGAGAGAAATAGTTTCTCTTTTGCTCTAGTTGCTCCCACATAGAAGAGTCTTCTCTCTTCCTGGATACTCAATTCTCTATCACTAATCTCGTAGGGCATTGTTTCTTTAATTAATTCCTCAGGTATAGGAATAGCATCTGGCCTATTTCTAGAAGGGAATCTCTCTCCCACCAAATTTACTAAAAAGACAACGGGAAATTCTAATCCCTTTGAACCATGAACAGTCATAATATTTACAGCATTTAATTCATCCATATCTACTTGGTCAACCAGAGGGGACTCCCCTATTTCAATGCTGTAATTAAGGAAATCCACATATTCATAGATATTAGATTCTGGGTTATCTTTCTCGTAGGCTTTTACTAATTCAAAGAACTTATGGATATTATTCACCGAGAAAAGGTTCTCGTTGTTCTCCACTTCCATAAAGGACTTGATATACCCACTCTCTATTAGAAAATCGTACAGGATATCTAAGACGGGCCTATTATCTTTGACCTTCCTAATGGCCACATCTATCCTTTCTAAGAGATTACCAATCCCAGCTATAGCTCTCGGAGATAGAATTTTTGTTAGTTCATCATTTTCAATATTATTAATCTTTTCGTACTGTTCCTTAATATCTCCCTCTCCTAGTTTAATCCCCCATAAGGATTCCAACTCTTCAAAAAGGGTTCTTTTGTTTGACCTAGCTTTTCTATTTACTTCTAAATATTCTCTTGGGGTCAGACCCCATACCGGCATAGAGATTAACCTATACATAGAAATTTCATCTGAATAATCTATTAAGATTCTTAAGAAGGCAATAATGTTTCTTATCTCTTCCCTAAAATATAATCCTCTCGAACCACCTAGTTTGTATGGAACCCCTCTATTTCTAAGCGCTTGTATAAATGTGTCTGCGTGAGCATTTGCTCGGACAAATATGGCAATATCTGAAAACTTGTACTGACCCTCTTCACTTAAAAAGAATGATTGCCCCTTCTCGTCAAAACTTTGGACTGAACTCCCTTCTATTAGAAGTTCTTCGTAACCCGTTAATCTCAGTATTTCTTCTACTACTCTCTCTGCCTCCTTCATTTCATTTTCTTGAACAAGAAGAGTGACAGCTTTGTCATCTTCCTCAAAAGCACTCATTGCTATTAACTTCTTATTTATTTTTTCTGTAACTTCTAACCTATTAGGGTTGTTATTTTTAATTAAGGCATAGGAGGCATCTAGAATCTCCTGCCTAGATCTATAATTTTCTACAAGAACAATTTCTTTTGCATCAGGGTATGTTTCCTTAAATTGTAAGATGTTAGAGATTGCTGCCCCCCGGAATTTATATATTGCTTGGTCGTCGTCTCCTACAACTGTAAGAAGAGGTCTTTCCTTCCCTCTTTTTGTTTTATCTTTCTTAAGACCTTCTTTCTTTCCGCCCTTCCTTATTTCTTCTCCCAATACCAAGGTGTTAACTAACACATTCTGTGTATAGTTAGTATCTTGGAATTCATCTACTAAGATATATTTAAATTGTTTTCTGTATTTATCTAAGATATTTTTTCTTTCTCTGAAAAGTTTTAAGGTTAAAAGGATTAGATCTCCAAAATCTACTTTTGAATCTTCAATCTTTAGGTCTGAATATTTTTTATATGTCTCTGCCAATTCCTTTACTCTTTCGTATTCCTCTTTCTCCTCCTTTGTTCCCTTCGGTAAAGTACTTGCATATTCTAAATAATCTTTGGGGGAAACATCTTCGTCTTGAAGTCTAGAAAAGTGCTTTATGAGGTCGTTTATGAACTTTGTAGGATTACCTCTAGGTCTTAGAGTTTTAATAGGGAGATCGTAGAAGTGTCTTCTAAGAAAGATGTATGCCTGTGTAGTGGACATAAGAGAGTAGCCCCCATCTAGGCCGATGTTGTAACCATCTTCCCTCAAGATCTTGTCGCAGAAGGAGTGAAATGTAGATATTACTGGTTCTTCGTAACCATATTCCATTTCAAGATCTACTCTATCCTGCATCTCCTGGGCAGCTTTTTCTGTAAATGTTAAAGCTACAATTTCCGAGGGTTTTGCTCTACCCTCTTTCATGATGTTTATTATTCTCTGTGTTAAAACTGCTGTCTTACCTGTTCCTGCACCTGCAATTATTAAAAGGTCTCCACCGTTGTATTCAACTGCTTTCTTCTGGTTTTCGTTTAGTCTTATTTGAGACATTTACTGTATAAAGAAGAATAAAATTGCTAAATAAAGGATTACTCCTAGAAGAATTGCAACTATTAGGGCTGACCATAATTTCCCTGAAGGAAGTTGCTCTATTCCTTCTACAAAATATTTTTTAAAGTTTTTCTTTTTACTTTTAGCCATTTGGTTTTTGTTTATTAATTTATTTCGCTAATTCTCTTAAAACCTTTACTTCTTCTTCGATGGTTTTAGGAGATTTCATAGCGGGGGTTTCAAGTATAAAGGGCATGTTTTTAAATTTTTCATATTTAAGAATCTTCCTAAAGGTTTCCTCCCCTATATTTCCTTCCCCTAGGTTTGCATGTCTATCCTTGTTTGAACCACATTTTGGTTGGGAGTCGTTTATGTGGATACTTTTAACAAGGTTTAGATCTAGAATATCTTTGATATCTTTAACTACCTTGTCAAAGTCATTTACCCAATCATAACCAGCAGCGAATGTGTGTTGAGTATCTAGGACATAGGCTACTCTCTCTTTATTTTTTACTCCTTCTCTTATTTTTTTTAATTCTTCAAAGCTTCTGCCAAGGTTGGTCCCTGTTCCTGCGGTTGTTTCTACAAGGAGTTTCTGAGAACCTTTGACTTCATCTAGTACCCATTGTATTCCATAGGAGATTCTGTTTAAGCTTTCTTCGTAATCTAGTTCTTGTTGAGATCCTGGGTGGAAGCAGATACCAAGGATTTCTGTCTTTAATTTTCTCTTCTTTATTTTCTCTGCTACTCTTTCTGCAAAATCTAAGTAAACAACTAAACCCATCTTTCCGAGATGAAAAAGTTTTTTATCTTTTCTTGCTAAGTTTGTGAGATATATCCCATGGATTAAGATTTTTTCTATTTCTGAATCTTCTAGTTCATTAACAAATTTCTCTATCTCTTCCTCCTCTATTTTTTTAGTAGCCCATCTCATAGGTGTGGTTGGCATCATTTGGATAGTATTTACTCCATACTTTTTTCCATTCTTTATTGCATTTTCTATTCCCCCAGAGGAAGATACATGTATTCCTAGGTACATGTCTTATTCTAGCATAGATAATGATAATGCAGTATAATTATGGCTGTTTGGAGAGGTGCCTGAGTGGTCGAAAGGAGCTCACTGCTAACGAGCCGTAGGTCATAACAGCCTACCGAGGGTTCGAATCCCTCCCTCTCCGCCACAACAAGAGAAGTATTATCATCCGAAGATAAATAATATATACTTTAGGTATGGAAAAGAACGAAAACAAACTCAATCCTTTCCTTCTTGGTCTGAGTATCACTCTCGGAACAATAGTTGTCGGTTTAATCAGTTACATTTTCTTTACTTCCAATATAAAACTTCCATGGCAAGAAGAGGATCGTTGTGAGTATGCGGGTTGGGCATATGCTCACGGAGAAACCTTTGACTCCGTAGATGGTTGCAATATGTGTGTTTGCAATGATGGGGTTATTGCTTGCACAGAGATGGCTTGTGAGAGTCAATCTCCTGAAGATTTAAATTAAAAATTTAATAATAATGGAAGTACAAGAGAACCTCCAGAGTAATCCCCAAGAGGATTATCTCAGGAAAAATTCCCAAAATGACTCCCATGGGAAAGATATTGGAGTTGCAGTTTTGAATATTTTTCTGGCAGTGGTTACTGTCGTTCTTCTTGGGTATATTGCCTACAAAAATGGGTATATAGACTTAGATAATATCCTAAACATACAAAGGGAGGAAAGTGAAGAAACAGAGGAAGAAGTTGGAGGTCCCATAGATTTCGGGCTTACAACGTTTGAGGGAGAGTATTTTACTGCTGTCTTACCAATAGAATGGTCAATTACAGAATATTCTAACGGAGAGGGAACAAGTATGATCTCTTCAGAAGGGTCTGCCTATGCTGGTTTAACAGGGATATTAATAACGAATAATGACGAGGAAATAATGAAGATAGAGGGAGTCTCTGGTATTGGCTTTCTTGGTTGCCCAGAACTTCCTAGGTTTGGAGACGCCGACCCAGATTACGAAGAGAAGCAGGAGGATTTGGTAAGTGAAATAGGGGAAGAGATTAGGTATTTAGATTTTACAAACACTCCCTACTCTGAATTTACTTGGTTGGACAAAACAGTTAGAAGAGTTCAAACAGCAATATATTACGACACTATTAAGGGAGATGACTACTTCCAACCTCAATGTGAGGTCTCTTTTCTTAGGTTAGAAGACTTTGGGTTTGAAGATGAGGGAGGGAACCGAGAGGATACTTACATGTATACAATATCCGAAGAAGCTACAGAGGAACAATTAGAGAATCTTGATAAGATACTGGGAAGTATGGCCGTTATTTAGAAGATTTCTTTTCTTGAAAATCCTTCTTTGCAGATATGTAGTATATAATCATTGTGATAAAGATCCCCAAGGAGAGGATAAGCTCAGCGATCTCGTATTCTTGAGGACCAACTCCCCTACTACTTACGACCTTCAGATTTATTGCCGTTGCGAAAAAGTAAAGAAAGAGATATGGGGGAACTGTAAAATATTTCAAGTACTTTTTAATTTCTTTTTTCATTTTGAGAGTCTTAGTTAGGATGCAGGCAACAAACCAACTAAAGATTCCGTATGCCCCTATTCCTAAATACATATATCCTACTTTGCTGTGTATAGCACCAAAGTTATGTAGGTTGGTTTCTGACTGGACATTATTTCCTAATAGTGGGAGAGATTTTTCCCCACGGAAAAGTTCGTGGCCTTCTATATTAAATAGCCTCTGTCCCCAACTTATCTCCTCGCCTGCTACAAACAGGAATCCTAATGAAAGGATTAAAAATATTACAAACATAAGCTTAGAAACTTTTTTAAATCTGAGAGATAGTAAGAGTGCAAGAACAGAAGAGAAAACATATGCCAGAAACTGCAACCACTCTACTAGGTTATCTTCGCTTCCTATTTTTTTGTACAAAGGATAGTTTCTTGTCCCTAGGAAATACATTCCTACAACGATTAAGATTGGGAGGATTATTATTAAAACCATTAGGGGGGTTCTCTTTTTTTTATCTTCTATTATTTTTTCGTCGAATGGTATGAACATGTTTGGATATATTAACAGAAGTACAGAAGTTTGTTAAACTTTTCCTAACAGGTCCCTCTACATATTGTTCGCCCAACCCAACTCGGTCTTCATAACAAAAACTAACTTCAAGAGATCCAGTTATCCTGATTTCTCCAATAGCTAGATATTCCGGAAAATTTGAACTATTGCCTTTCAAAACTAGAGAAAAGGCCAGCATAGTGCCCTTGTCCGATTTTTTTAGCAATAGATATTTGTGGCATTTTATAACTATTCCCTGCTTTCTCGTTTGCTCTATTAACCGCCTCAGTGACAAAACCAACACCTACTCCCTCAAGATACTCTTTCAAGAGCCTCTCTCCATGTTCTGGATTATCCTTTGCAACTTCTGCTGCAGCAACAATTCTTATGTATAATTGTTTTATCTCTGTCTCGGTAAACAAATCCTTCAAATCTGCTGAAGTCCTAAAAAGCTCTTGTCCCGGGTTATCAATCCCCTTGTCGAAAATAGCTCCTTCCACCCTGCGAAAATATTGACCGCCGCCGGGTCTGCTAAGAGGATCTTCTACCCCAAAAACAACACGACCTGCTAACCTGTGAGATTCTGGAGAAATATCGGTGGAATTCTCAAAAATTTTCTCTAAATCTTTTCTCATTTTTCCTGAAGAATCCTCTACTTCGATAGTATCGTTTTCGGGGTTTTGTTCCAAGGAAGCAACAAGTTCCTGATATTTAGCTTCAACATCTTGTTTGTAATCTTCCCTTACCTCGGTAATGTCCTTGGCAGAAACCTCTTGGGAAACATCTGCAAATGTGTCTTCGTTCATTAGAATCTTTTATTTTAATTTATTACAGTAATTTATAGCATGGATTCATCCTCTGGTAAAGATGAGAGGAAGATCTTCTGGCTCTTCAAAAAAGATTAATGGAAGCAATAAATTAAAAAAGGGGTGGGAATTTACAATGGTGGAGACGACGGGAATTGAACCCATGTCCAAAAGCTTTGTTTAGTATCATGTACAAACATAGTTAACCTTGTATAGTAAGATATTTCTAAAAAGGTTAACAAAAAGAAATATCCCCTCGGTTATATTTCTAAGTCAGTTACCCTACCGACCAAATAACCAACCGTACCCTGATAACGACTATCTATAATCCCCTACCAGGGAAAGGAATAATAGACACTAGCTAAAATAATCAGCTAGACCTTATGCAAAGTTAAAGGCATAAGCAGGAGCTGCAAAAGCAACTCTTAACTTAGCACCAAAATCCTTAGCAAAGGCGACAACCTTATTTTCTACACTTAAGTTGTGTGTTGAAATAACGAATCAACGACCGGTTTGTGATAACTAAACGCAATCTTCTGTCGAAAGCCTTACGTCCCCATATTGATAAAGAACATAGGTATTATACCATTTATTTACATTATTTTATACCTTTTAGAAACTCTTTATTTCTCTATGAGAGAGATGAAATAATCCCTTATCTCCTTTTTCGTCTTTAAGGTTACAGCTTTACCACCATCAATCTCTTTAATACTTTACTTTATTCCCGCTACAAAATCCTCACTTAAAATAATTTCCTACCTGTTTCGGACACTCTCCCACATCCCTATACCCACTGCCATAGAAAGATTAAGAGAATCAATCTCTTTTCCATGCCTAATATAAACACTCTGTCCGATATCCTTAAATTTATCTGGTAAACCCTTCCCTTCATTTCCAAAAATTAAAGATATTGGTTCTCTAAACTCTATTTCTCTTATTTCCTTAGCACCTTCAAGTAAAAATGGATAAACATTCCTATTGGGACATTTTTCAATATATTCCTCCCACGTTTTAAAGTATTCAAAGCTTATCCTGAACAACGCCCCCATAGTAGACCTCACTACCTTAGGATCAAAAACCTCCACTGATGGCCCCACTATAGCCAAATTCCTGTACCCAAACCCTAACATTGTCCGAATTATTGTTCCCACATTCCCCATATTCTTAGGTTCAACTAAAACAATATGGTTTTTCTCTTTTTCTAACTCCAAAGTATATTTCTTAAAAATTCCCACCACATAGGTATTCTCCTTAATAGCTAACTTCTCTATTAACCTGTCATTAACCTCGTAATGTATACCTTCCTTCTTACATATCTCCACTATTTCCTTCACTCCCTCACTTTTTACACTATTCTCCTGCAAAAGAACCTTTAAAACACTCTCCTTCCTATTCTTAAGGAGATCTAATGTAGGATATATCCCAAAGGCATAGGAATGTGAAAATTTCTTCTGGTACTTTTTTAATTTCGGCATTAACATGTATATATACTACTTCTTTTTACCTCTTTTTGCACCCCTAGTAGCCCCTAAAGACTCGTAAACTTCATTTACCGCCCCTATTAGCATTGCCACATAAGCAAAGAGATCAACAATGTATGAAAACGCTATTAGTTCTACATTTGCAAAGAGAACAGATCTTACAAAAAACAGTTTAGCAAGAATAAAAAGAGAGATTGAGAATATCCCCCAGAAAGTAAGATTGTCATATTTCCAACCCTTTTTTACAAAAAGGAGAATAAATAAAACTAAGAGGACAAAAATTAAAGGAAATTCAATAAGAACTCTATAAGAAGTTGTCAACAATCCTGTGCTTGTAGCAACAATTATTAATATCCCTAAAAGAAAGAAAATTACCCCTAAAGGAAAAAACTTTCCTTTCTCTTTCTTTACTAAAGAACTTCTGTAAAAGAAAAGATTTGCAATTATTATGGATAAAGCTCCAGATATTAGGGGAACTGTAGTTTCGAAATTATCAAACCAGATCATATCCTGAATAAAATAGGATGCTCCGATTAGAAAGCAGAGTGTTAAAAACATCATTAAAAACTGCAGAAAAACATGTGTTGGATCTAACTTTTTCTTTTTTACTACATTTTTATTCACTATTCTTTTAATTGAAATTATCTAAAAACTTCCTTTAATATTCAAAGCTTTCTTTAATAATATATCACAACAAAAAGAAAAAGATTTGGAATCAATAACTAAATACCTATAGTTTAATATTAGGTAAATATAGTATTCATCATTGCTAACAAATACTGTAAGCATGGGATTTTAAAGCCCTTGTGATTACTTATCCACAACCCTGTGGCTAATGTGTCTAACTGAAAAACGATTATTTTCGACATGTAGAAGACGGAGGGAGAGGGATTCGAACCCCCGGTCCCAAATAAATGAGACAAAGCATTTCGAGTGCTTCCCTTTCGACCACTCAGGCATCCCTCCTCTATTACTATTATATCAATAAATTGACTCTATTATCTCTAATAAATATCTATTAACAATCATAAAAAGGAAAATTCCTACAAGCCCACGGATTCGGACAGAGGAAGATAATATATGTCAAAATGCTTCTCTATACCTTTTCTAAAGGAATATATTCACCATAACTAAGCTTGTCTAACCACTTCCACTTCCTAATGTCTTTGTATAAAACCTTATCTTGCAACAAGACAAATATGACATCCTTGTCCTTATCACTTACTAGGAGTGTTAAAACAGCAGGAAAATTCAAATTAGTTTCAACAAGAAGCAGAATTTGGTCTTCTTTCTTGGTAAAGTAGAAGCTTTTAAGCATATACCATTCGTAAAGCTTTCCACCTGTATCTATTCCTCTCGCTGTAATCTTATGCTTTATTTTAACTGGTTTAGTAGTCCCAGCAACATAAAGAAGAAAAAGTATGGACATGATGGCTACCATAAGAAGATATTGCTTCATTATGGCTAGATATAAAGAGAAAAGAAGAGTCATAACAATTACCATTAGGAAACTTTTCTTTTCAAACTTTACAGGTGTTCTATCTGGAGCTGTCCATTCAAAAAGTTTAATATTCTGAACAACCTTCTTTGTTGGAACATCATCTTCCTCCAGTTTTACCTCTTCGTTAATTATTTCTTCCCTTCTCTTTTGTTTCTGAGCCTTTTTAGCCTCTATCTTTGCTTTTTTTATCTTCTCTTCCTTTTCCCTAAGAGACTTCTCTCCAGAAACAATATCTAGAAGCTTGTCAAATTCATTCTTTTCTGAGGAACTTACTTTTTTATTATCTTTCTCTTTAGACATATGATAATCATATAACAAATGTAAATATTAAGACAACCAACAAAATGGAGATCCCCCACATCCAATTAAGAATATGGAAGAAATTTAAGAGAAATACAATAAATACTCCAAAGCTTATTAGAAAGGATATCTTAACACTTTTAACAATCCTTTCCTTCCTGTCCATCTCCTTCTTTAATATATGCAGTATCAGGAATATTAAAAGATTTAGTAAAGAGAAAAGAGCAAGAAAAATTAGGATTATTAATATAAAGATATTTATCCAATTGTACTCCCCTATTTGGGTTGTTGGTAGGAAATTAGGGTTGTTAAGTAAATAATACCCGAACATAACAGAGGCTACAAATATTGTAATGATTGTTAGTATATATTTCATAATTGCCTATTTTCTAGGTTTTAAGAGTACCCCCTCTCCTCAATATTATTCGCAATACTAAATTTTAATATATATTAGATGAATATTTTAATTATAGAGAATTCCTCTAACATTTCCCAATTGGTCTCGAAGACTTTGGATTCATATGGGTATAAAGTCACCCAAGATGACAAAAACTTCATAAGTAAGAATTTGGTTAAGAGAAAGATCTTTGACATATTAATTCTGAATACAAATTTAGGAGAGGGTGTTACAAAGGAGTTACTTAAATATATAGTTAAAGTAAGCCCAGAGAGTAAATTGCTAGGGATATGTAATAAGGGTAGTTGGGTAGAGAAGGTAGACTTTCTTAACAATGGTGGTGATGATGTTTTAACGTATCCATTTCCTGTTCAAGAATTAATTGCAAGAATTCAGTCTTTGGTTAGAAGACCTAAGAGTTATATAGATAAACACCTTTATATTGGAGATTTTATGCTAGATCTTAATACAAAGAGTGTTTACAAGGGAAATGAGGATATACAGATAAGGAAAAAGGAATATGACCTCTTTGAATATCTAGTCAGAAACAAGGGTAGAGCTGTATCTAGATGTGAGTTACTAGATCATGTCTGGGATTACAGAGAGTATATTGGATCTAATACTGTAGATGTTCATATTAAAAGATTAAGAGATAAACTCCAAGACAGAAAAATAATAGAAACTGTCCATGGTATTGGATACAAGCTAAAAGATTCTGATATGAGTTCTAAGCTATCCTAGAGCATCATAGGCATCACAAGGTGTATGAACTCCTCATCACCTTTAATCTTGAAGACTCCGGGCCTTACAGCCTCAGAACATTCAAATATTAACGTATCACTATCTACATGATTAAGAATATCTGTTAATAGTTTAGAACTAAAAGCAATCTTAAGATCCTCACCCTCTACCTTGCATGGAAAATGACTCTCGTTTTTACCTAAGTCTGCTTGTGTTGCTGAAAGAGATATTTTATCTCCCTTTGAATCTATATCCAGAATCATCTTGTTTCCTAAAACAGACCTTGCAATAATATTAACAACCTTTAGAGAATTAAGAAAATCTTCTCTACCTATTTCAGATTTTGTCTTGTAACCTGTAGGAATTATCTGCTTGTACTCTGGAAATTCGCCATCTATTAACCTGGATATTAAATCTATATCCCCCACTCTAAACATAACTTGGTTTTTATCCTCTATTAAATAGATAGAAATTAACTCCTCCTCTCCACCCACCTCGTTAATAACATGAGATAACTCAGTAAATGCTCTAACAGGAACTAGAAAACTCTTAGATTGTTTCCCTTTAACAGTCTTAACAACCTGTTTGGAAAGTCTCAAACCATCTGTAGCTACAAAAGAGACTTTATCGTCCTCAATCTCTACTTTAACTCCAGTTAAAACAGGTTTAATGTCATCTGTAGCTGCTGCAAAAGCAACCCTGTTTATAGCCATAACTAAATCTGCACTGTTTATCTGGATAAAAGGATCTTCTTTAGAAGCTACATCGGGGATGCTAGGAAAATCATCGGAAGGCATTGTATTAAAGCTAGCAGAGTTATTAGAAGTAGAGATATTGAAATTCTGTTTCTCTACCTCAACATTAACAACCTCTTCTGGAATAGAATTCACAAATTCAGATAATTGCCTTGCTGGAAGAGTTATTTTACCTTCGTCTTCAACATCAGCACCAATCCAAGTAGTAATACTTAACTCTAAATCTGTAGCCTTCATTATTAACTTCCCCTTCTCTGTTTGAAGAAAGATATTGTTAAGAATAGGTAAACCTGGTTTAGAACTAACTACTCTACTTAGTATATTCAAATACTTTGAGAATATATCTTGGTTGCAACTGAACTTCATATGTTAGTGAATAATATTTTAAATATAAGCAGTTTTATGTATTTGATTCTATCATTTTTTAGGTAAGAAAAAAATTGATGCCTCTAATTACTAATCTTTTATATATAAAAATAGTAGCAGTTATAGTAGAGAGTGTGTATATGTTTATAACTCTTAAATATGAATATAAAATTACTCCAACCAAGGAAGTTTATTTGGGTTTGTTTCAGTGTGTATAAAATTCTAATACAAACACGCCTTGTTTAGGTTGAATACCCTTTTCTATTAATAGATAAGGATATGTGGATTATTTTTATGGAAAGCTTTAGGATAACTTTCTAATAAGTGTGAATAGCATAAAATCATAAAATTCCGTTATAAAGAGCTTCTTACCTAATGATAGGATTTCTGGTTGTGGAAAAGGTCTAAGGTTATCCTGAGATATTAGTTAGTTATCAACAAAGATATCCACATAACTACCCCCTTAGAATTTTAATGCAGTTATCAATCTTTTCTGCAATTCTAGGGTTTTCTTCCTTTATCTGTTCTATCCTCTCGCAAGCATGTATTACAGTTGTATGATCTTTTCTATTTACTTCTTTTGCTACTTTTTCAAGGGGTAGTTCTAACTCTGTTCTAAGTATGTACATAACTACTTGCCTTGCTTGAGCTATGTATGCAGTTCTCCTATTCCCTTTTATTTCACTTGCTTTTACATCGAATACTTCACTTACTGTTTTTATAACTTTATTAGGTGTAATTCTTTTCCGTTTTGTTTCCAAATCTATCTGCAAAATCCTTGCAACATCTTCCTCTGTGGGATTAACCCCTAATTTAAATAGAGAGGTTACTTTTGTAAGTGCTCCTTCTAGCTCTCTTATATTACTTTGGATATTTTTTGCTATTAAATCTACATATTCGTCAGGAATAGTTGTATTTTTCTCTGATAAATATTGTCTTAGTATTGCAATTCTAGTTTCATAGTCTGGAGCTTGTATGTCTGCGACCATTCCGCCCTCAAATCTGGACCTAAGTCTATCTGTAATATTTTTAATCTCTTTAGGAGGTCTATCTGAGGCTAGTATTATTTGTTTATTTGCTTGATACAGAGTGTTAAATGTATGGAATAATTCTTCTTGTGTTCTTGGGTATGTTTCTACAAACTGAACGTCATCTATTATTAGTAAATCTACTGCTCTATATTTATTTCTAAAGTCCTCATTCCTCTTTGTTCTAATAGCTTCAACCATTTCATTAAGGAATTGTTCTATGGAGATGTATATTACTTTTTTATTTGGATCTCTTTTTATTATTTCATTCCCAATAGCTTGCATAAGGTGAGTCTTCCCTACTCCAGTTTCTCCATAATAGAATACTGGGTTATATGCTTTTCCAAGGTCTTCTAAAACGGCCTGTGCTACAGCCTCTGCTAGTCTGTTATTTGAACCCACAACGAAATTACTGAAAAGATATTTAGGATTAAGATGAGATTCCTCTAATGCCTTCTTGTAAGCAGCCTCTTCTTTTTCTGCTGCAGAGAACAAATCCAAAACCTCTTCCTTTTCTTCTCCAGAGGGATTATGGTATTCATACCTTGGCTTACTTGAAGAGCGGGTACTCTCTCTTAGATTTACTTCTATTTCAAAATTTCTCTGACAAGTTTTAAGGAATGCTTTTTGTAGAGCATATTTATAATCTTTAAGAATTTTTTCTCTTTTATATGCTGCATCACAAGATATCTGGACTACACCATTGTTAATATCCTCAATATAGGCATTTCCAAAAAGACCTCCAAATTTTCTCTGTCCAATTGCTTGTTTTAAGTGTTCTCTCGCTTCTCTCCAAACCTCTTCTGGGTCGAAGTGATTATCCCCATTGACTATATTTGAAGTAGTCTCTATTTGCTGTAGGTGGTTTTCAAAATCTGCTTTTTTCATAGAGTTAACAATGACCAAATATGCAACTTAAATAATTCAAATGGGGGCAGTCAATGGCCGATTGGGACTTTTATTCATTATAATGATTTGCAAGGAAATGTGGATATGTTTTCCACAGTGTCAAATTAACCCTTACAAAGATTGAGTTTTTAATATATGAAAAATACTCCAATAATTTTGGACATAAAAATTCTTATAAAGGAAAACACTTGGCAAGAAGGGGATCCATCTGTATAATACCCCTGTATGAAGAGAACATATCAGCCAAAAAATAAAAAAAGACTTAAGAAATTTGGATTCAGAGCAAGATCTAAGACTCCGGGAGGAAGAAGAGTTCTAAAGAGAAGGAGAGCAAAGGGAAGAAAAGATCTTTCTGTCAGTGAGGAGTATAAGTTATTGAGAAAAAAGCAGGGAAAAGGTATAAGATAGTATATTATTATGCTTCCTAAAAAATTTCGTTTACCACCAGAAAATTTCAAACAGGTTTATCGACAAGGCAAGAAAGCTCGTGGAAAGTATGGTATGTTCGTTTTTGTTAAAACAGATGTAGGGAATCCTAGATTTGGGTTTGTTTTAAGTAAGAAGATTGGTGGGGCGGTTGCTAGGAATAGGATGACAAGGTTGTTGAGGGTTGTAGTTATGGAGATTGTTAATGAAAAGAACCTTAGTCAACTAAGTATGGATTTTCAGTATATAGCTTTTAGCTATTGTGATAAAAAGAATCTACTTAAAAGAGAGGTGGAAGGACAGTTTGAAGAGATTCTTTCTAAATAAAAGATTTACTATTTATTATTGGTAATAATATGCTTAAGAAGTTAGTTCTTTTAATAATAAAGGGATATCAGAAGACTTTTTCTTTTGATCATGGTCTGATGGGAAAGCTTTTGCCTAATACTAGATTTTGTAAATTTACCCCTACTTGTTCAGAGTATGGATATGGTGCAATTGATAAGCATGGGGTTTTCAAAGGGGGTTGGCTTTTTCTTAAAAGGTTTGTTAGATGTAACCCTTGGACAGAGCCTGGAACCTATGATCCTGTTCCTTAGCTCGGATTTATGATATATTCGCTAGCATTAGTTTTAAATTATTAAAAATGTTTTCAACAATCTGGAACAATATAATATACTATCCGATACTTAATCTTCTAATTATTTTCTACGACCTACTCTTCGATAATCTTGGTTTAGCAATTATAGCAATTGCTATTTTAATAAGGTTGGTTCTAATTCCTTTAATGAAGAAGCAGACAGAGATGACAAAGAAGATGTCCTCTTTGAAGCCTCAGTTAGATGCGTTGCAGAAGAAATATAAGAATAATCCAGAGAAGTTATCTCAAGAGCAGATAAAGCTTTATAAAAAGGTAGGATATAATCCTCTTGGTTGTCTTGTTACTTTTGTTCCTCAGCTTATTATTCTTTCTGTTCTTATACAGGTTATTAGAAATGTTACAACGGGGGATTTGAATGGGATATATCCTTTTGTATCAAACTTACTAAATAACGGAGCATCTTTAACTATAAATACAAATTTTCTTGTCTGGGATCTTACAAAGTCATTTAATGACCTTTCTTCAGAATTTGGGAGATTCTCTGTAGAAGCACTACCCTATATTGGCTTAAGTGTTCTGGTTGGAATCTCTCAGTACTTTGCTTCTAAATTTACGCAGGTTATGCAGGAAGGGTCTCCTCAGCCAGAGGAACCTAAGAAAGGGAAGGAATTATCCCCAGAGGATATGACTAAGAAGATGACAAAGTCTTTCTCCTTTATATTGCCATTTACAACAATATTTATTGCAATTAGTGCTCCAGCGGCATTAAGTTTGTATTGGGCAGTTCAATCATTCCTGCTTGTTCTTCAGTATATGCTTTTAGATTGGGATAAGACAGAGAAGGGGATACAGAACTTGTTTACGAAATTAAAGGGAAATAAGGAGAAGAGTAAAAAGTCTCCGAAGTAATTCAATAAGTAATTAAATTGTTAGTTTTGTTATATGAAAGACAAAGAATTAATAAAGTTAGTAGAAAAAGAGGTAGAAACACTATGCTCTTTATTAGAGGTTGACTGTGAGAGACTCCTAAGCCTTGAAGAAGGAGATGAAGATGTTAAGTATATAAAGATCTCTTTCGATGGAGAGGATTTGGGTTATATGATAGGTAACCGTGGAAGACATCTGGATTCAATACAATATATTCTCCAACTTATGGTAGGAAAAATGACAGAACAGGATCCTAATTATAGAGTTCTAGTAGATGTGGGTGGCTATAGGCAGGACAGAAACAGCCATTTGGAAGAGATGGCTTTGCAGAAGGCAGATGATGTCAGAATTCTTGGAGAGGCTATAGACCTTCCTCCAATGAAGCCTGCAGACAGGAGGGCAGTACATATGGCACTATCTGAATACGAGGACATTGTTACAGAGAGTGAGGGTGAAGGAAGAGATAGGCATATCGTAATTAAGCCTGCAAATAAGTAATTATTAGTGATAGAATTGTTAAATGACAATTCTACCTAAGAACAAGTTTAAAAAGGAATCCCTCTTTATTGCTTTTGTATTTCTTCTTTTTCTTGTATCGTCCCCTATTCTATTGAGTGAATCTCCTCTTAAGACTCTTGTAATTTTTCTAAGTTTGATCCTTTGGCTTGGCTTATTTATTTACACAAAAAACATATTACTCTCCTCCCTTCTGTATATATTCCTTGTTCTGCCATTCAACATAACTTTACAGCTACCTACTACTGTAGAAATTTTTAATACAGAAATTTCTATTGTAAAGCCTTTTGTTGAAGGAGTATATGTCAATTACCTCGTCCCGACATTATCCATATTAGATCTTGGCATAGTGCTTGTTTTAGGGAGTTTTCTTGTAACTAAGGGGTTTTCTTTTTACAAAGATTTGTTTAAAAATCTGAAAAATGGACTACTTTTTCTTCTTGTGTTTTTATTTGTTCAGAACATCATTCTTCTTGATACCAATTCTTTATTGTTTTCTCTTAGATTGTTTTCTTTAATTCTCCTTTTCCTCTCTCTTTTGGAAATAAAGAAAAGAGAAGTATTAGACAAGACCATAAAGAAGAGGATACTAAATGTAGGAAGTGGAATATTCTTAACCAATGTTTTAATACAAGGTACCTTAGGGGTAGTTCAATTTAGAAGAGGTTCGAGTCTGGGTATCAATTTCTTGGGAGAATCTGAAATTGTGAGTGGGATGATGGGTTCTAGTTTTGTTGAACTCTCTAGTCAGGTTTTTTTAAGAGCTTATGGGACATTTCCTCACCCCAATGTTTTAGGTGGGTTTTTGCTTCTAGCAATATTTGTGGGAATGTATCTTTATAAAAGGGAGAAAATAATGGGGAGCTTGTTAATCATGTTTTCGTCTTTGTTTATGATGTTTACTTTCTCTAGGATTAGTCTTCTGCTGGCAATGGTTGTTATCTTTGTTTTTATTACAAAAGAAGTTCTTTTTAAAAGAGGGAGGTCTTTATTAAGTGTTTCTTTCTCTCCCCTACTAGTGGAGAGGTTTCAGAATTTGTTTAATCGTGGTGATAGGAGTTGGTCAGACAGGGTGGATTTAATTAAGGCTAGTTTTAGGGTTATTAAAGAAAATTTGTTGTTAGGTGTAGGAGGAGGTAATTTTGTAAGAGGTATGGAAGGTTTTGTTCCTAGGACTTCTAGGGGGATACTTTTAACACAGCCCGTTCATAATATTTTTCTGTTATATCTTTCCGAATTTGGGATTTTAGGGTTTGTTTTAATATTTTATGTTTTGTTTTATGGAGTTATTAAAAATATTAAGAGGATTTCGTTGTATGGGATACTTATTCTTTTTGTGATTATTGTAATAGGTTTTTTTGACCATTATCTTTTTTCTCTACCACAAGGGATGGTTATTTTTTTCTCTTTGCTTTTGCTTCATCATCAGTTCTCTCTTTCTAAAGGGAAAAGGAGGAAGGAACTTTAATGTGACGGGATATATACGCCTGGAACCTAAAATGAGACAAATAAGACAGCATAAAAAGAGAAGGAAGTGTCTCATTCTTGATATAATTTGCAATGGAAAAAGATAATAACGAAGAAACACTTACAAAACTGGAGTTGGCAAAACGAGAGTTGTTAGGAGCAATAGAACTTTTTTTAGAAGATCGAGATTCTGTGACATATTATCTGCTTGCATACGCATCTCATGAGATTATAAGAAATATTGCTAATTCTAAAGGTGTTAATTCTATACTAAAGGATGATTCTGTAAATATGATAAAGGAGGATGCCTTCGAAAAATTTTTATCTCGTAGGTATGGAAATGAATATAAAAGACATAAGAAAAAAAATTTAGATAAGAAAATAGAATTTTTTATTAATAGCGATTATTATGAAACAAAGCATGGGGGGAGTGATCCAGATCAACAGATCACTATTCATTGGGGGACTGCTCTAATAATAATGGTTGACTCTATTGAAATGCTCAAGGGAATAGGAGAGAAGATTCAAATAGAACATATAGCTTTTATGATATGGATTAATAAAATAAACCCTGAAATCTATGGTTCAGCAACAGTAAAATCTTTAAAATGTTTTGAAGATGTCTACGGGGAGATTGAGAGCAAAGAAGATTGTTTGAATTTTGTTCAGAAGATTAAGGATATGGGTCTTCCGAGTTATATTAAGAATCTTGAAGAATTAGAAAAAGGCAAAATATAAACTATTTATTCATATATATTTTTTTGTATCAACAGTTTCTGCGATATTGTGAAAGTTCTCATTTATTTTTTTTGCTATTGAGAAGTAGTAGTGTAATAAAGGAATTTCTTTGTATCCAATTGCTGTGTATTCAATAAGTTTACTTTTATAGTAGGTATTTATTAGGGTTATAGCTTCCTTTTCTTCCCTGTTTAATTTAATGTATTGCTTCTTAATACAATAATTCATTAATTTGTTAATATCGTGACCATACTTGTCGACAAGTAATTTGGTAGGAACACTCTCGTTAATTTTTATAAGACTTTTGAACCCTAGTTCTATAGAACGGAGAATGAGAAAGTATGTGGGCTTAAATAACACCTTGTCAGAAAAGGTTTTATTTAGAATTTTAGCAGATTCAAAATATTCTACTGAGTCACGGTTGAGTGTTAAGGCGTTTGTTCTCTCAATTGGTTTCTTTCTAAAATGCCCAATTGATGGATTTGTTTCTCTTTTATTTTCCATTAAGCTATTATATCAATTTCTGAGTACCTATGTTCCACATAAGCATTTTACCTTCGAACCGAGGAGTATTTAATTATATCCGTTTTTGACTCTTTTTATCTACCAGTTCTTACTCTCTGACGCTTCACTTTTTTAAGAGAAACAAATCAAGTAACAAAAGGATCCTTGTGTATAGTGCACAGGTCTTGTCGCAACCTTGAAACTTGGCGGAGAGAGTGGGATTCGAACCCACGGTATGATTTCTCATACGCACGCTCTCCAAGCGTGTCCTTTCGACCACTCAGGCATCTCTCCTTACGAAAGAACGTACCTGGCCGGAATCGAACCGACAACCTACTGCTTAGAAGGCAGTTGCTCTATCCTATTGAGCTACAGGTACTTAACAGCTGCAATTTTATCAGTAAATTGGTCTAAAATAAAGGATTATTCTACCTCTCTAACCTCTATAATAATTCCTCCCTGTCTTTTGGGGAAAGACTTTAGCCACTCTGGGAACCATTCAGGGATAAAATCAACGAGGGCATCTTTATCAGAAAAAGATAATGATTTAATATATTCATTTCCTTCTTCCCAATTCTTTCCCTTCAGATCTTCTATTATCCTCTCTTTCTCCACCTTGGGTTTAACAATACCCTTAGCAATTAATTTAATGGTTATTCCTTCTGCATTACTCTCTACAACAGATATCTCTTTCTCTATTTTTTCATCTAACTCTAGATCCCAATCTCCTTCTGTTTCAAAAAGATTCTCTTCTTTAGCCTTTTCTGTAAGAAGACCAGCTACCCCTTCGTCAAAACCATCATTTAAGAAATACGAAGCCTTACTCTCTGTTTTAATTGAAACATTAACTGTCTTTGCTTCTGCACCTATTGCAACTTCGGTATCTACACTGTCGGGGATAACTTTACTTGTTATGGAATCTTCAATAATTTTCCAATTACCAGTTAAATCTTTTAGTTCTTGTTCTCCCTCCTCTATCGCAAGCTTCTTCAGTTCTTCAACAGCTTTATCTACATCTGCCTTAGAAAGAACAGTATATTCTTCTTTTGAACCACCTGTGAGGGCAGAGCTATTTAAACCAAAAACTTGGTTAGTTGAATATCCCTGTATGGTAAACATCTTATTTGCAGCCAAGTTGTACTCCTCTCCCACCTCTATTGCTGTGATTGATTTCTCTACAGGTATATTACATTCAACAGAAGCAGCAGAGTCAAGAGTATAGCTTAGTCCCCCGGAAGTTAGGGAGGTTCCTGATGGGATTTCTAAACCTCCTTCTTCTTCTCCAGGACAAAGGTATGTGATATTAACTACCCCAGTAGCCTTCTCTCCCCTAAATGCGGTCCCCGTAGCTGTTACATTTGTAGATCTCGCCTTTTCTACAGTTTCTGTTTTAACAGGAATCTTAAATTCTTCAAAATCTATCTCTTTAATATTCTCATCTCCTTCAAAATTCTGCTCTATTTCAACCTCTTTTGCTTCCACATAGATTTTAACCTTTGCTACTACCCCTGTCCTGAAAAAGATAAAACCAACGAGGATTGCTAACGCAACTAAAGAGATACCAATAATTGGGGCGAGTTTCTTTAATTTGTTAGGAATAGGGATTTTCTTAAAGAAAGCACCTATACTTGTAAAAATTGATTTTAAGGATTTAGAAAAATCCACATCCTTTTTAACCTTAGGTTTCCTCTCTCCTGTTATTGGATTTTTTGTTTTGTCTTCAAAATCTATTTTTGAGAGATCTGCCTGTTCTTGGGCTACGGGATCTTCATCCAAACGAACAAATTTTAACTCTTCCTCTTGTCCTGTAGGGAGATCTTGGTCTAGAGTAATGAGCAAGTCATCTCCGGGCTTCTCTAGCTTTCTATTTTGTTTATTTTTCTCTATAGCATCATTAACCCTCTTCTGGAAATCTGTGGATTTGTCTTCTCTAGGAAGGTCTTCTGTCTTTGCTTCTTCTTTCTTTACAACCTTCTGAGGTGGATTTAACCTCTTCATCCTGTTTTCCTCTTCTTTTTCCCATACCTCTTCGTCTGGGAATTGTGGAGTGTCTATTACAGACATATTTGCTAAGACTGCATTTCTCTGCCCTGTAGGATTCTTAATAATCTGTGCAACGAGGAGTTTTTCATTTTCATCTCCTGTTTCAAGCAACACCTTCAGGTTTATTGGACTAATAAGGAGATCTGTTTCCTCCGCGAAAGTAAGAACAATTCTCTCATTTTGAGAATCTAAAATTGCACTTACAATATCTGTAAGTTCATCTTCTTTGTTTATTACTATTTTTGTTATCTTTTTATCTTCATCCATGAATTTTTAGTTATTTTTAACTTCTGTATCATAAACAAATTTCGCCAAAGATGCAGGTGTTATATCAAATATATATCTTAAGTTCCCACTATTATCTTTAATATTTTCTAGGTTCTCTGGCTTGAAGAAGTCTATCTTTGGAACTACGGGAAAAGGTAAGAACTTTTTCCAAGGGAATTCCAACATAACTTCTTTAATCTCTGGTAGTAAGGCTCCTCCTCCACAAAGGTATACTTGTGTGGGAAATGAATCTATGTCGTCGCAGTAAGAGAATGCCGACTTGAGAGTTTTCATCCAGAGCTTTGCTACAGGATAAACAACCTTTTGAACGTCTCTTGCTAATTCCTTGTTTAATTCCTTCTTTGAATATTTAATCTTTCTCTGTTCTGCAAATCTGTATTCTATATCTAAAACTCTAGAGAGTTCTTTTGTAAAGGTTCTTCCTCCAAAAGCAAACATCTTTGTTTCTACAACATTTCCCTTTTCTACTATTGCGATATCTGTTGTTCCTCCTCCTACGTCTATGAAGATAGCAGAGAAGTCTCTGTTAGTTGATCCAGAATAAGCTCTTGCCACAGTAAAAGGTTGAGATACTATCCCGAGGGTTTCTAATTTAAGCTCACTGGCAACTTTTTTCAGTGCCTCTGTGTATGTTTTTGGAGCAAAAGAGGCATAGAAATGTAATTTAACATCTCTTCCCTTGTAACCAATTAGAGAGTCAACTGGCATTCCACCAATTTCTAAACCAGTTTTTGTAATGTGTAAGATTTCAATATCTTCATTAGTAAGTCCAATTCTCTGACTTAGGTCTTCTTTCCCACTGTCTTCTATCTTGCTCTGTATTTGGTTTAAGATTTTTTTCTCTTCTTTTTCTGTAACTTCCTTGTCATAGTTTTCTTCTCTCTGATAGTTAACTACAATGGAGACTCCTTGAATATATTCTCCTGCAATCCCCATAATTACTTTTTTAGGTTGTTCATCTGTGGCTATCTTGTCATTGAGTTCAGAAACAGCAAGTCTGCAATTTTCTAAAACCGTGTCTAGGTTTTTAATAATTCCGCTCTTCATTGCATGTTGCTGTTGTTCTATCCTAGAAACCTTTTTAACAACAACTCCGAGATTTTCTGTTGTGAAAAGGAGACTTTTTAATTGCTCTGTACCTATGTCCAAAGCAATGATATTTTCTCCTTCAACAAGATTTCCTTTAGAAGATGTTTTTAAGAAAGGCAGGTTGCGCATATGGAAAGTATAGCATATTTATACCAAATGTTTAGTAATTAAATGATTGCTACAAGGATAATTGGTTCTCTTTCTGTTTTTTTGTAAATTACTCTACTTAAATCTCTTTCTAGCTTCTTTACTAAAGCTTTTTCCTCAAACCTCTTTTGCTTTTGTGACATCTTTATCCAATCTCGATGAACATCGAAGATAAGGTTCTCAAGTTCCTTAAGTAGCTCATGAGAGCCTTTTAAGTATACAAATCCTCTTGAGAGGAATTTAGGTTTACCAATAATCTTCTTATTTTTGGAGCTTAAGTTTAAAACTACTGCAAACATTCCGAATTCGGAGAGCTGTTTCCTATCTTTGAGAACTATGTCCCCAATATCTCCTACTCCGAGTCCATCTATTAGTATAGGTTTAGATTCTATCTTTGTTCCTCTGTTCCAGTAGTGTCCATTGAAGTTCCAGAATTGACCGTCTTCTGTTAGGAAGATATTCTTTTCAGGATAACCCCATTTAAGAAGGTTCTTTTTATGGAAATATCTAAAGGTTAAGGAACCATGAACAGGCATTATGTTCTTAGGTTGTATTAAATCAACCATCATCCTCATATCTTCTTGGTTGCCATGTCCCGTGGAGTGAATCTTGTTGTCATCACTATCCTTTAGTAATTGTATTCCAAAACTAAGTAATCTGTCTGTCATTCTTTCAATTTTTGTAATATTCTCTGGAATTTCGGAAGAGGAAAGAATTATTAAGTCACTTTCTTTCAACTTAATATATTTATGTTCATTAAGAGAAATTCTATTAAGAGCTGCAAATCTTTCTCCCTGACTTCCTGTGCAGAGTATTAATAGCTCTTTTTCAGGATATTTGTTCATATCTCTTTCTTTTACTAGATATTCATCACTAATATTGATATATCTTTTTTCTCTTGCAATCTTTATTGCAGTTTCAAGACTTCTTCCAGATAAAACAACCTTTCTATTTGTTCTCTTAGCTATCTCTATTAATGAGTAAAGCCTCGTTATTAGAGACGAGAATGCAGAAACAATTACTCTACCATTCTGGTTCTTAATTATTTCTTCTAAGTTTTTAGCGATTTCTGTTTCAGAAGGTGCCTTTCCTGGAGTAGAAGCATTTGTACTCTCCATGAGTGCTAAATCTATCTTTCCCCTTAAGCCCTTTAGTTTCTCGTAATCACTCTGTGGCTCATTTGCTGGAGTCTTGTCAAATTTGTAGTCTCCAGAGAAGAAAATATTTCCCTTTGGAGTGTCTAAAAATATGGAGAAAGCATCTGGAATACTGTGATTTATGCCTATAAATGTTGCTTTAAAGTATTTCCCAATATTGACTGTAGATTTTCTATCTATTCCAATAATCTTCACTTTCTTGTCCATCTTGTACTCTTTGAGCTTCTCTTCTATTAGAGCTTTAGCAAATCCCCCAGCGTATACAGGAGGGTAATCTAATTCTGGAAGTATCCATCTAAGTGCACCAGTATGGTCTAAGTGACCATGGGTAATTAGAATTCCTTTAACTTTCTTTTTATTCTTTTTTAAATATTTCGTATTTGGTATGACATAATCTATGCCATATAATTCTTGTCCAGGGAACGAATACCCTGCGTCTATCATAACTATCTCGTCTGCATATTGTACGAAATTGGAATTTCTTCCTATTTCACTCGTACCAGAAAGAGTACATAGTTGAAGTAAACTATTACTATTCTTATTCATTTTTATCTATTTTAATTATTATATATATTATATGTGTGCCCTTTTTACCTTGTAAATTATACAGGTTAAAAGGACTCTTTGCGGAAGAAATAATTGGGAGAAAATTATTTAGGGCCTTAAAGTATCTATATTTTAACATAAAAAGGCAAACTTCGCGAATTAGAGGGGATTTTAATGATGAAAATGTGTGCTATAATGAGCATTATTGAATATGCAAGAATTACCAAAAGCCTACAATTCTGACAAAGAAAAAGAGATTTCCAAGCTCTGGTATGAATCTGGGCTAACAAACCCAGACAAGATGACCAAACATTTAGAAGAGAGAAGAGAGGAAGTTAAAGAACCTTTTGTAATTACTCTCCCTCCTCCCAATGCAAATGGAAATCTACATTTAGGGCATGTATGTGGTTATTCCTTCCATGATGTTATGGGGAGATATATGAGGATGACAGGTCACCCAACCCTTCTTCTACCAGGGAAAGACCATGCGGGGATACAAACAGAGACAGTTTTTGTTAAACATCTCAAAGAACAAGGTAAGAGTAAAGAGGACTTAGGTAGGGAGAAATTCTACGAAGAAACATACAAATTCTGCATGGGGAACATAGAGAATGCTAGAGAACAAGAGAAGAGGATAGGTCTTTCTGCAGATTACAGTAGAGAATTGTTTACTCTGGATCCAAGGCTTACAGAAATAGTGTATGAGACATTCTACCAGATGTTTGAGGAAGGGTTAGTTTACAGAGATAAGAGAATTATTAACCAATGCCCTAGTTGTATGACTGCATTGGCCGACATAGATGTTGAACATGAAGAGAGGAGAGGTATTTTTGCATACATAATCTATCCTTTCGTTGAGGAAGAAGATAGAAAATTAGCAAAAGAACTTCTAGGAGTAGAGGGAATAACAGTTGCTACAACAAGACCAGAAACAATGCTAGGAGATACCGCGGTTGTTGTTAATCCTAAAGATAAAAGATACAAGGCATTTGTAGGGAAGAAAGTTTTACTACCAATTGCCGAAAGGGAGATCCCTGTAATAGCAGATGACGAGACAGACATGGAAATGGGGACGGGAGCAGTAAAAGTAACCCCAGCCCACTCCCCAGTTGACTTTGAAATTGGTAAAAAACATGGCCTAGAGGTAGTGAATGTCATTAATGAAGAGGGGAAAATGGAAGGAGACATTCCAGAGAGATTTAAGGGAATGGAGACAGTAGAATGTTCCAAGGCTTTGAGTAAAGAACTCGAAGAACAGGGGCTGTTAATTAAAATAGAGAATATTAGACATGAAGTAACTATCTGTGAAAGATGTAGAACACCCATTGAACCAATAATATCTAACCAGTGGTATTTAGATGTTTCTTCCCTTGCAAAAGAAGCACAGAAGAATATTAAGAAAGGAAAACTGAGAGTTTTTCCGAAAGGACAGCAGAAAGCACTAAGTCACTTTTTTGAAGAGATTCAACCATGGTGTATTTCTAGACAGTTATGGTGGGGACAGAGAATACCAATTTGGTATAGCGGAGGAAAGAAACTCTATGATTGGCTACATGAAAATGAAGGGAAAGGTGTAGAAGAATATAAAAAAGAAACAGGTAAGGAACCTAAAGGAACAGGGGAACTCTACGTAGGAGAAGAAAAACCAGAATCTAAGAATGGTGAAGTATGGGAGGAGGAAACAGATGTTTTTGACACGTGGTTTAGTTCAGGGCAATGGCCATTTTCTACACTAGGAGGACCAGATGGGGAAGATTTTAAGAAATTCTATCCAACATCAATGATGATTCATGCTAGAGATATTCTTTTTTGGTGGTCTGCTAGGATGGTCATGATGGGTCTATACAGAACAGAAAGGTTGCCCTTCTCGGACATATTTCTTACAGGAATGATACTAGCTCCAGATGGTTCTAAAATGTCTAAATCTAAGGGAAACAGTGTTGAACCAAAGGAAATCTTTGAAAAGTATGGAGCAGACTCATTAAGACTCTGGTACTACTCTGACGCTTTACCAGGATCAAATGCTCCAGTAAGAGAAGAAAAGATAAAGGGGAATAGAAATTTTGTTAACAAGGTTTGGAATGCTAGTAGGTTTATTCTTATGAATGTGGAAGATAGTGAAATAGGAGAGATTTCGAAGAGGATAGAGGGATCTATGGAAGAGACGGAGAGAATTAAAAGGACAAGAGAGCATGTTAAAAAAGTTAGTGAATATATTGAAAAATACCAATTTAATCTAGGATCAGAGAAAATAAGGGAATTTTTCTGGCATGAGTTCTGTGATATCTGGATAGAACAGGTAAAAGAGAGTATAGATGGTGAGGAAATAGGAAGCGAAAAGAGAATCCAATACTTGTCAGAATTGCTGTATCTTCTCAAAGAAAATCTTAAGATAATGCATCCATTTATGCCTTTTGTTACTGAATCAGTTTGGCAAGAACTTTCAAGGCTAGGTCTTGCAAAAGGGTTGTTAATGTCACAGCAGATAATGTCCCGCTAGGGACAAGAATTTCTCAGGATAATTAAATAGTTATATAATCATTACAAAGATTATATTTTTAATCTAAATTAAGGAATAAAAAATGAAGAAAGAAAAACTATACATTACAACTACACTCCCCTATGTTAATGCAGAACCACATATTGGACATGCACTAGAATTTATACAGGCGGATGCTATTTCCCGGTATTTTAGGAAAAAACTTGGGGAAGAAAATGTTTTCTTTAACCTAGGAACAGATGAACATGGGCAGAAAATCTTAGATCAGTCAAAGAAGGAAGGAATTACGGTTCAAGAGTTTGTAGATAAGTATGCACAGAGATTTAAAGATTTCTGTGAATTATTCTTTGTAGAGTATGATCATTTCTACCGAACCTCAGATCCAAAGCATCATAAGGCAGCGAAGGAATTTTGGAGAAGGTGTAATGAAAAGGGGGATATATACAAAAAGAAATATAGTGGTTTCTATTGTGTAGGATGTGAGAGATTTCTAACAGAGAGAGATTTGGTAGATGGTAAATGTCCAGACCACGACAAGGAGCCAGAAATTAAAGAGGAAGAGAATTACTTTTTCAGGCTTACAAAGTATAGAGATACGCTTCTTAAGTGGTTAGAGGAAAATCCTGAGGTATTAAAGCCAAAAAGGAAGTTAGATGAACTCAAGACAATAATTAATGAGGCCGAGGATATAAGTATCTCTAGACTAAAAGAGAATCTGCCTTGGGGGATAGAAGTTCCTGATGATCCAGAACAGGTATTATATGTTTGGTTTGATGCCCTTACTAACTATGTCAACGTTCTTGGTTTTGGAGAAGATGAGGAGAAGTTAAATAAATGGTGGCCCGGAATACAACTTTTTGGTCCAGATAATTTAAGATTCCAGGGAAGTATATGGCAAGGAATGTTGGCTTCAGTTGGACTTGAACAGAGTAAGAGACTTTTGGAACACGGAATGGTTTTAGGACCAGATGGGAAAAAAATGTCTAAAACTCTTGGTAATGTCATCTCTCCTTTTGAGCAAGAGGAGAAATTTGGGGCAGAGGTCGTTAGATTTTACCTTCTAACAGGTATTGCCACATTTGCAGACTCTGCATACAAAGAGGAGGAGCTTATAAATATGTACAATTCCAGATTAGCAAATAACTTTGGAAACCTACTTAATAGAACTATACATCTTGCTAATAGTAAGGAGGTTGAGATTAATAATCTTGAAACTGTTGAGAAATCGTTCAGGAAAGAGGTTGATCGGTTTGAAAAAGAGATAAAAGACTTTTATGACGAATACGAACTTGCTTTAGCTGGAGAACAGATAGATGAACTGGCTGACTGGGGTAACAAATATATTACGGAGAGGGAGCCTTGGGAGTCAAGTAAGGGAAAAGAAGAAGTAGAAATGGTATTAAACAATCTTAGTTACCTTCTTAGTATAGTTTCCGAACTTTATGAACCAATTATCCCAGTAAGTGCTGTTAAAGCAAAGGAGGCTCTTGAGAAGAGAGAGAAAATAATTCTCTTTGAGAAGATTTCATAAATCTAAATATGTGCTATACTTGAACAATAAAAGTTTAAAACTGCCATATGTTTCAGAAAGAGAAACAGCCAAAATCTATCAATTTCCTAGAAACGCTTTACGATCCTACTGATTTTTGGAGCAACGCTTATATATGGCTTGTTAGTATCGGAAAATATCTTTTAATAGGTGTACAGGTAATAGTCCTAGGGGTTTTCTTCGCTAGATTTGTTCTAGATAGGAAAAATAATGATCTTACAGAAGAGATTAATAATAAAGTAGTGCTTCTCTCAAATGAAACTTGGAAGAGGAATGCGTTTCTTTTTGAAAATTACCAAGTGCTTTTAGGAGATATCAGGAGTATAAGGGAGGGACAGACAATTAACTCTCTTCAGATTAGGGAACTTATTAGTGGAATTCCAAGCACTCTTGACTTAGATGGTTTGAGTTTTAGTGAGAGACGAGTGTCTTTGCGTCTCAGTTCTAATAATCTCAACAGTGTAAGGGACTATGAATCTGCTCTAAAGAATAACCCAATGTATGAAGATGTGAAGTTTTCAATAACCAAGGAGGATGCGGAGATAAGTGTAGGGGTGTCCTTTTATTTAAATACGGAAGGAGAAGTTAGTGGAAGAACGGAAAACTAATACAGCTGAATATATGAAGGTAATTAAAGAATCTTCTGAGAAACAGAGTTCTTATATCTTTTTTGGGGTCTCAGTTCTTGTTGTTATCATCCTAATCGTTTTTGCCATTAGACCAACGATTACCACTATTACAAGAATAAATAAAGAGATTAAGGAAAAAGAAAGGATTAACACTCAGCTTGAAAATAAGATAACCACACTAAACGAGCTAGATAAACAGTATGCTCCTAACAAGGAAGCTTTTGACGATTTGGAAATGATATTTCCCCCAGGGGACAATTTCAGTCTTTTATTGGCAAACATAGAGTTGATTACCACACGTAACGGTCATAAACTTTCTTCTGTAAGTTTTAATAGATACAAGGGTAAAGATTACAATATCATAACAAAGGCTCTTGTACCGTATACAATTACTTTCAGTGCGAGAGGGAGAGAGGAAAACATCTTAAGTTTCCTACAGGAATTAGAGGACCTTCCGATGTATCCTGTTATTGAGTCTTTCTCTTATTCAACCGAAACTGCGGATGACGGAACCAATGCCTTTACCGTTTCCTTAAGGATATATCATGTAGATAATGTAAATTTTTATAAGTAGGATATGGACATTATTAAGAAAGCAACAGTTCCTTTAGTTATGCTTCTAGTTGTTGTGGTTGTTTGGGTTGGTCTTTATATTTACTATGAGAGCTCCCAAATAGAGATTAATCCCCTTGCAGATTCCTATGTGTCACAATTACAGAAGACCTTTGATTTAGAAGAGTTAGAAGAGGTTAATAGAAGAACAAAAGATCACTTCCCTGTTCTTCCTGAAGTTTTTTTTACGCTTGTAGGGAGAGATTAGTCAATGTAATCGTCAAGTTTTTGTTGTGCAGATTTCTCTTTAAGCTTTTTAAGAGCCTTTGCTTCAATCTGTCTAATTCTTTCTCGCGTAACTCCAAATTCTTTTCCAACCTCCTCCAAAGTTCTTGAGACACCATCATCCAATCCAAATCGTAAGGAGAGAACTCGTCTTTCTCTATCTTGAAGACTGTCTAGGATGTCTCTAAGTTGGTTTTTGAGGTATTCCCCTGTTGCATAATCCTCGGGAGATTGAGACCAATCATCTGGAATAACATCTTGAAGCTTGCTATCCTTTTCCTCACCTATTGGTGTAGCAAGGGATGTTGGATTCTGTTTTATCTTTCTTATTTCGGCAATCTTCTCTATCTCTATCTCCATCTCTTTTGCTATTTCCTCATCTGTAGGGGGTCGTCCAAGTTTTGTTGCAAGTATATTAGTTGTTTTATTGAACTTATTGATGGTCTCTATCATGTGGACTGGTATACGAATAGTTCTTGCTTGGTCTGCAATAGCTCTTGTAATTGCCTGTCTTATCCACCAAGTTGCATATGTAGAGAATTTAAATCCTTTTGTGTAATCAAATTTCTCTACTGCTCTCATCAAACCAATATTTCCTTCCTGGATAAGGTCTAGCAGTTCTAAGTTGCTCTTACTGTACTTCTTTGCAATACTAACAACCAATCTTAGGTTTGCGGTAATTAAAAGTTGTGTTGCTTCTTGATCTCCCTTTTCTATTCTTTTTGCCAAAATAACCTCCTCCTCACCTGTTAGAAGGGGAATTCTTCCAATTTCGTAGAGATAGGACCTTATTGCATCTGTAGAGATATTTGTCTGAATGTTTTTTAATATCCTAATTTTTTTCTCTAGAGTTAATTCCTCTTTCTCTTGAGCGACTACATCTTCTTCTGGTTCGAGAACCTCAATTTCATTCTTTTGAAGCTTTTCAAAGATTTCGTCTAGGAGGTCTATATCTTCCTCTATTGTAGGGAAAACATCAAGAAGATCTTCTTGGGTTAGAAATCCCTGATCTTTTCCTTTTTTAATAAGATATTTGATGGATTTGCTTTTGTCTGACATTCAGAGTGTGTGGTATAATTTTATATATGAACAATAAAGATAATAACACATTCGGGAATAAGGAGCTTTTTCTAAATGCTCTAGCAAAGTTTTGTGATAAGTGCGGTACTGCATATAACCCCGAAGATATTAATGTCGTCCAGAACACTGGAGTCTCCGCTATTATACACTTTTCTTGCCATAATTGTAAATCAAGGAACCTTGCTACATACGTTTTTCCGATAGGAATGAGTAGTAGATCTCCTCTGGATGTCGATCTTAGTTTCGAAGAGCTTGAAAAGTTTGCTTCCCAAAGCAAGATTTCTCTTGAAGAGATTCTTGAAGTTTATTCATTATTAAAAAAGAATTCAAAGGTCTCTGTTTAACTGGAGTATTGTTAGTTTGGGATTCTCCAAATTACAGGGAATTCTAGGTCTTCATTAAGTTCAAATCTTCCGGAGAGTTGGTTACTTATGCTATTTAATCCTTGAGAATTCTCCAAATTCCATGTAGAAGGATAGGAGATATCTAGTTTGTAAGCAAATTTCTTTTCTCCAGGCTGTTTAAATAGATTTATATCAAAGAAGGCGTTTTGTTCCTGTATTACAATTGGGAAATTAGAACCTCCATCTTCTCTCTCTATTCTATATGAGATGTCTAAGGTATTTATGGACTTGATTGGTGTGTTAAACCAACCACCAATTACTTTAAAGCCACTTTCTCTATAAACAGAATATTCATTGTTTTCAATTCCGTTAATTCTTAGTATCTTTGCTTGAGGAGGGATATAGATTCTTTGGTAATTTATGTAATCTCCTTCTGGGTAAACATTCTCAGTGGAGGTGTTTTCTACATTTATTGAGTATATGAAATCTATGGTATCCTCATCTTTTATGTTTATTGTAAGGGAATAGTTTTTATCTAGGTATAGATTTGCCTTATTTCCTCCCCAATTCCAATCTATTGATATTGGAGCATCATTGTATTTATTACTCATGGAGTTTGCCCAGTTTCTAGAGCTAAAGAAATTATATGCGTCTTTGTTTTTAAAAGTTGCTTGCAAATGTTTCTCGTCTAAGGTTTCCTCAAAGATGTCAGCTATTCCCATAAGGTCAGCAATGTTCATGGAGAGTAATTTCTTAACTATTTCATTTGCAAGATTAGCTAAAAAGGTTGTTTTTTGGGTAGATCCGGGGACAAATTCCTCGTGCATTTGAAATATTTTACTGTCTAGATTTTCACTGGTAATGAGTTCTGTTTCTCCAGGGACTTCTATTCCTCCCCATCGTTCCAAGAGTTCTTTTACAAAGGAGACATCTATTGTTATTAGACCTTCAAGAGAACTTCCCTTTCCAAGTTCAGAGATAAAGGGTTCTGCCTCTGTGAGTGTGTCGGCTAGGTCGGGGTACCAGTTTACCAAAGAGAATGGCCAGTTAGTTATCTCTAATGCATTAGACATGCTTCTAGGAGGTGTAAACCTCTTGTTCTGAACCCTCAGTGCCCCATCTGCATTGTAAATATCATCAACGAATAGTTCTCTTATTTGTCCTCCCTCTATACCTACGATTCCATAACTGGTTAACCAACCTCCAGTGCTTCTTATCTCTCCTTCGTTTTGGAAGAGGATGAGATATCTTTTTCTCTCCTTGACACCTAAGAGATCTGGGAGAAAAGAGTTTACGGCTTTGAATGATTCTGTTCCTTCCTCAATTTGGGCAATAATCTCTTTGAACTCTATAATCTGGTCTTGTAGGGCCTTAGGAAATACTGTTGTGTTAAGGTTTGTTATTATCTCTGAAGCAAGAGAGATTTTGTAATCTGCTTCTTCTAATTTATAACTATTTTTCTCTATCTCTTCCAAATAAGTTCTGTATTCTCTTGTTGTTGTGGGAGTAGAGGTTTGAAAATCTATTGCTGGTTCAAAATTCTGCACATACTGTGTTAGGGGATATACAGCATCCACTAACTGCTTAGCTCCTTGCGTAGTATATTGAGCACCAAGAACTAATTGGGTGGTGTTGTCATACAACTCATCCTTACCTAAAACCTGAAATATCCAATACATCTGGTCTACGCTCTGTCTTACTCTGGAGATGTTTTTTTCCAAAGATTCTATTTCCTGAGAACTCTGTGTTCTATCTATGTCTAGAATTGAGGTCGAAATGTTTTTGACGGAAGAATTAATTAAAAGTAATCCTATTACTGTCCCAACGATTGGGTATATTACAAAATAAGTAAGGGCTATCAGGAAGATAGTGATTATAGACCTTTTTATTATTTTCTTTCCCTCTATCTTCTTATCTTTTCTTTTTACAAAGATCCCTTTAATGGGAGCAAGAAGAGAAGAGAGGAGTTCCCCTAGTTCGGTTTTTCCTTCTTTAACAACCTTTTTTTGTTTTGTCTTTTGTGATGTTTTATCTATGTTCCAGGTCTTATTTGTTGCTTCATAGTATTTTTGAATTTGCTCTATAAGTGCTTCTTCAAGACTTACCTGTTGGTTCCAACCATAGTTAGAGGCATGAGGTGCTGGGACATAAAGGTCTTGAATGAGGAATTGCTCCTCAGGATTTTCTACAAAACGAATAGTTTGAGCCTCAGTATTAAGTTCCAAAAGCTTGTAAGCTAATGAAAGAGTTGTGTAATTGTTTTTGTTAGCTAGAGAAATTACTTCACCTCTAGTATTGTCAGAGAATGATAATTTTAATATCCCATATGTAGCATCTGCCTCGTGTATTAGGGAATGTAGATCTAATCCCTCACCTTTTATGGTTATTTGGCTTTTCTGGACGGTATCTGTAAGAAGACCATCTAGAGTCTCATTGTTAACTCTCTCTATTCCTCTACCAATAACTGTTCCTAGTCTTAGGATTCTAAGGTTAATATTAGATTTGTCTTTGAACTCTGCAGCTAGTGTTTCGCAATATTTCTGAAGTTCCATTGCAGAGTAGGGAGATGGAGTAGAAAGCTGTTCGTTATTGACTCTGTTTGCTAATTCTCTATTTAGTGCAAGGGATGTAATTAGAGAGAACTTCCCATTGTTTTTTCTTGTATTGGTAAGGGTTTCCTCTAGAATTTTTGTTTCATTTAGGAACTCTTTACTGTCGAATTCTTTTTTATTTAATTTCTCGTTGAGGAAGTAGAAAAGATAGTCAAACCTTTTAACATTTTTGAAAAGAGAGTTAAAACCTTTGAAGTCAAAGAAGTCAAAAAGATCAGACTTCTTAAGTTCTGAAAGATATTTTCGTGTCTCACTGTTAAATTTGTCTATGATGACTACATAGCAACCTTGTTCTATAAGGGTTTTTGCTGTTAAATAACCCACCCTATTACCCCCATGGATTATTATGGCTATTGGGGTTTGAGGTTTTATTTTGTTTAATCGTAAATTACTCATTTTTTATTTTTATTCATCTACACTTTCTTCACTTACAGTTTCTTCAGTTGTCTCTTCACTGGTCAATTCCTCTTCTGGTTCAATAATCTCTGTCTCTATGGATTCAAAATCTACAGGTATTGGGAAGTGGAATGTCTTGAGATTAAGAACATAATTATTTCGCAGTAGCACTGGGACTTTTACCTCTTCATGCCCAGGTGCTAAAACTTTAATCTCATACTGACTTTCTCTTAGTCCAAGGTTTGTTATTGGGCTAGCTTTTAAAAATTCTCCGTCTAGAAATACTCTGGAATTGTTAACATTACTTATTACGGTTAAGAAGCCCTCATCTGAGGTTGTTCTTATGGGTGTGTAGTAGATAATTGCTCCATGAAGCAAATCTTCTGGCCCTATTTCCAAATCTATTCTTGCGGAAGTGTTTCGTGTTAGCTCTATTTGGAATGAGTGCTTTTTGTAAAAAGCCTCTTCTTCGACCACTTTTTGCAGTTCTACGAGGTAGGAACCCTCTGGGAGGTCTTCAATATTTGTTGGAGTTTCCCCATAATCTTGTCCGTTTATCCAAACTCTAGCGACTCCAGCTTTTGTACTAATTTCTAAGGTAGTATTGTTGTAAAAACGATTGATAAAAGGAAGCCTCCCGATTAATTGGTTAACTGGGACAAAGTAGAGTAAAACGGAGATAGCTAGTATCAGAAAAATTGTTATTAAGGCAATTTTGTTCTTTTTCATAACTCTTAATTATATGTTTTAAACAGTTGTGCTTCCAGGACCTATAGTCTTACCTTTCTTGGATATGTAATTCTAGAAAAATGGAAATCTACTTTTTAGTAAGAATACCTAGATTCAGGGCTTTCTTTCTTCTCCTGCTCCTTCTTCTTTTTAGAAGCTCTTATATTTATGTAAACAATGAATGCTATTCCTAACGCCAAAGAAATTACGAGGGTGAAGTATCTAATAGCTCCTGTTGTTAAGATGGCAAATGATCCTAGAAACAGAGTTGCAGACATCTCTATTAGTACAAGTTGCGACCTTGAGAGGTTTAAATTCATTAACTGGTGATGTAAATGGTCTGGACCACTTAACTTCATTAGATCTCCTAGACTTTTAGGCTTGTGTACCAAAAGTCTCTTTATTATTACATAAATGAAGTCTATTAAAGGCAGTATTAGAAGCATTACGGTTGTTGAAATTTTTGCGTCTGCCACGATAGCTAGGATACATATAAGGAAGCCATAAACAGATTTCCCCGTAGAGCCAGACATAATCTTCTGAGGGGGAAAGGCGAATATTAGGAATGCAAGTAATCCGCCTGCGATCAAAATACTTATTGTAGAAGAGAAAACAGACATATCTCTGATTGCAAGAACAAAGATTAGGGAGAATATTACAAAAGAATTAGCCTCAATTATTCCAGGAGAGCCCGCTGTCCACTTAACAGCATTTATGCAAACAAGTATCCAGAAGAAAAGAAAGATATCTCCGGGTAGTGCAAGTGATTGCTCTATCCCCAATATCGAGAAATTGTATGTTAGTGCACTTAAATCTAGGTTGATGAAGGGAATAGAGGTGATATTTAGTATTGAAAAAGCAATTATGCCTGCGGCAAGAATCTGGTAAAGAAGTTGGAATTTTGCAGGCAAGTTGAATATGTCGTCCAATGTTGATCCCACAATAAGAATGAAAAGAGATATCAGGATAGGCAGTGTAAAGCTGTCTATTTTGAAAAACACCAATATTGCAATGAATGCTGGCAGGGTTATTGCTAGCCCCCCTAGAGATGGAGTTATCCCTTCATGTAGGGCTTTTAGAGGGTTGTCGAACTCTCTCTCTCCTCTCCCCTTTTTAGGGACATAGGTGATGTTAAATTTTAAGGCGATGTAACCTAGTATTGGGGTAAGAAGGAGTGCTATAACAAAACCTATTAAAAATATCGGCCAGTATTCGACATATTTTGCATACGCAGTGTTTTGTATAAATCCAGGGATTCTGTTAAATAATCCCATTAGGAGCTCGGTTGTAGAAGAGAAGTCCATATTAAAAAAGATTTACTAAGTCAATTAAAATAAGACTCTGCGAAATACTAGCCAACAAAGAAGAGAAAAGAAGGAGTCTGGTTAGCTTCTTTTCGTTATTATAATACCTAGAAGTAAAAAACATGGAAAGTAAAAGTGCTATCAGGGAAATCATGGGGAATATAAATATGTAATCTTTCTGTGCAAGCTTCTTTTCTGCCGACAAGAAATGTCTGAATATCGGTACATATACTGGTAAAGTTGAAAAATTCTCCAGTATAATGGATATCTGTTGAGCTATTAAAACAAGACCGATTGTTAATGTTGCCCAAACGAGAGGATCTTTTAAGAATTTTCTAACCTCAAATCTTAATACTGCAAAATCTATGGATCTTTTTATCTTGAAAAACCTGTTCTTGAAAGGTTCTTTAATACCTAGGCTCAATTGCTTAGGCTCCTGTTGGAGTTCTTTCTTCTTCTTTTCCCTCTTCATCTTTTCATTATATCAAAAGCTACGCAACATTATTGAAAAGGTATAAATATTGCTCTAGGGAGAGATGCTGAGGTCTCTCTTGAAGCAGAGGGGTTATATCTTCCTTGGTGAAGGAATAGTCTCTCTCAAGATTATTTTTTAAGGTTTTCCTAGGTTGTCTAAAAGCGTCACGTAGGAACTTTTCAAAGGCTTTACTGTTCTCTAAGGGAATAGTTTTAGGTGTAAATTGTATGAATGTACTGTTTACATTAGGTCTAGGCTTAAAAGACTCTGGGGAGATATTAAATAGTTTATTTGTATCTGCGTATAAGGCTGTACTTAGTGAAAGAAAATTGTTGTTTGGTTCTTTAGCACAGTATTTTTCTGCAACTTCTTTTTGTATTATGAAAAAACTTGGGGAATTAAAGAATTCTGATGTTATTATCTTTTTAATAATTTTCTTACTTACATTGTATGGTAGGGACCCAAAGAATGTAATCTTTTTCTCTTTAAAAGGATCTAATTCAGAGAAATCCCAATCTAGGAAATCAACATTTTTAACGATTATCGATGGGTAGAGATGTTTTAATTCCAATGATAGGTTATCGTCTTTCTCAACTGCAAAAAGATTAATATTTTCTTTAACGAAAAATTGTGTAAATGCTCCTTGCCCAGGTCCTATTTCCACTATTACATCAGGTTTTTCCTTCAATACTATGTCTGCAATCTGTGCAGAGAGATTTTTGTTAACGAAAAAGTTTTGTCCGAGGGATTTCTTCATTATTCTATTCTAAAATCCCAGATATCATCTTTTTTAGAAAATTCTAGATTGCACTCCTTACATTCTGCATAACCTTCTCCCTTGAAAGTTAGATCTCCTTTGCAAGAAGGGCAAGCAAGAATATCTTTCAAATTGGAACTCTGCGCTACTTCTTTGTCTAAAGCCTTTTTCTTCAAGGTTGTCTTGAAGAAAATGCTTGGAGGAATATTGGTCCAAGAGAGTGTCTTTTGCAGTATCTTTTCGATAAAAACCATAATACTAGTCCCTAGGAGTTTTTTAATGGTTTGTGATCTTAAAAAAGAACAACCGAGTTTTTTTTCTATAATGAAATCATTTTTTTCTAATAAGGACTTTATATGGGAAGGATGGTGGTTAAGGAATATTCCACCTTCTTCTTTCTTGGAACCTTCTAGGTTTTCCCCAATGGGTTGTTCATATGGTTCTTCTGAAAAGAATTCAAAATCTTTTCTGAATAAAGCTTTTATCTTGGCTTTAATATGAATCTTATTTGCAAACTCTTGCACATATTTAGCATCTTTCTTGAAAACTCTTTTTGCTTCTTTAAAATATTCTTCAGGTTTTTCTATATGGTGGAGGACCCTAACCATTAATCCCCCATCAAAAGAGCTTTCTTTAAATGGCATTTTGTAAGCATTAGCAGCTATTAAGGTTATTTTTGGATATCTGCTTTTAATAATCTCTTTGTTTTTAATTAGTGTTTTAAGAGAATAGTCTAAGATAACAGGATATTTGTAAGAGTTGTAATATGTAGAGGCAATTCTTCCGTATGAGCCTCCTACGTCTAAAAACCAATCCCCCCTTTCATCTTTGAATATTTTATTTAAAAGATTTTTCTCCGCAAGGTTCTCATAAAGTCTTTCCTGCCAGTATTGAGAGTAATCGTAGTTTAGTTTGTCATAATCTGATATATCCGGCATCTTAATTCTTTTGTAAAAGTTTATTTATTTGTGCTAGTTCCTTTAGGTATTTTTCTGCCTCTTTTGTGTTCCTTTTCTCTTCAGCAATAGCAACTTTCTGACTAAGTATTCTCTGTTGCTCTTTTAGATAAAGTGATTTTATTTTTCCTGCGAGTTTCTTTAATTCCTCCTTTATCTCTTTCTCTTGTTCAGGGATGACTGTTAGATTAAAGATAATGTCTTCGAAGATTTCGGTAATCTCGTCTGTTTCGTGTAGGATAGAATATAATTTCTCTTTTCCTTCTTTGTAATTTTTAAGAATTTCTATGTAGAGTTGCTGAAGTTGGGTAGGTAGTATATACTTTTTATCGACAAGAAATTCTTCATCAATTTCATCTAGTAAAAGGAGTAGTTGCAAATATCCCCTATAGACTTTATTATCAGGCTCTTTCATATGAATTCGGGAAGAGGGCCTTTTTTTGTCGTATTTATAGGGTTTTTCACTATCCCCTTCAAAGAGGTCTATTTTAGTGATGTTTCTAACCTTCGTTTTATAAAGGTTTAACAAGGTTTTGTCGGATACCGAAGAAATCAGAGAGCCTATAAGGTTTTTCACCTCATTTAGGTCCTCAAGCCTATTAAGGTTCTTATCCTCCAAGTAAGTGCTTAGTATAAAGGAAAACCCCTCTGCTTTATTAGTTATCTTCCTTCTCATAAGCTTTTCTTCGTTCTGAAGGAGCTCGTCAATGTCTTTGTATGGTTCTGGGCTTGCTGCATAAGGGACAAGTCCAAGTTCTGAAGCAATCTTGAATCCTCTTATTAATGCGTCTTGACCAGCTTTGTCACTGTCAAAGAAGAAGAGAATATTCTTTGTTGTTTTAGAGAGTTTTTCTAATTGTTCTTTCGTTAGTCCTGTTCCCAGAGGGGCTACAATATTTTTAATTCCGTGTTGGTGTGCACTGACAACATCTGTGGAACCCTCACATATTATTGCAAGGTCTTTTTTCCTTATCTCTTGGCGAGATTCATACTGTCCAAAAAGGTTTTCCTTCTTGTGGAAGATTGGTGTATCTGGGGAATTCATATATTTTGGTCCCCAGTCGTTTCCCGGAATGACTCTTCCAGTGAAGCCAAGAACTGTACCTCTTGTGGATCTGATAGGGAACATTATGCGATCATAGAATTTCTCTTTTACGACCTTATCTTTTAGTGTAAAGAGGCCAGAGTCTAGTAATTGTCTTTGAGAATAATTTTTAGTTCTAAGTAGATATTTTCTAAGTTCTGGTTTTTTGGGGGCATATCCTATTCCGAAGTTTTTAATGGATTCTTTATTAAAGCCTCTTTTTCCAAGATAATCCATCGCTTTTTTATTTTCTTTAAGTTGATTGTAGTAGTAATGAGTAGCTTTGTAATTGATTTCTTCCAGTATTTTATATTTTGAGAATCCTTCCTGTTTTTTAAGTTCTACTCCAGCCTCTTTTGCTAGTTTCTCTAGTGCTTCAGGGAAGTCGATATTCTCTATTTTCTGTAGGAAATTAAAGATATCTCCAGATTCTAAGCAACCAAAACATTTATATCTCTGGAGGTCAGGACTTACAACAAATGATGGTGTTTTTTCGTTATGGAAGGGACAAAGGCCTACATAGTTTTTTCCAGTTTGTTTCAACTTGACGTATTTGCCAACTACATTAACAATGTCCAGCCTGTTTTTTATCTCTTCGATCTGATTGTTAGAAGAAGTCATAGGTGGAAGTATTATATCATTTCCTAGCAAATTAGGGTTTTATTGACATAGTAGTTCTCCTTCTTCTATTTGACAGGTTAATTCTGCGACTCCCGTTGTCTGGTTTGTTTGCCACTCTAGAGGGTTGTCATTAAAGTAGATTCTTGTATTTTTAATTCTTCCTGTAATGATGTAGAGGTTCTCTTTAATAATGAATTCTTTCTCGGTTGGTTCTAGGACTTGTGAGATTTTGTTCTCCCCATCTATATCCAATCTTACCCATGCAGGAGAATCAAAAACTTCTAGTCTTATGGTATTTTCTATAACTTTTTCTTCCGGTTCTTCCTCCTCCTCTGTCTGTGTGTCTGTTGTATAGGTGACATTAATAGTTTCTATTTTTTCTAGGGCGTTATTTTTTCTTGCTTTAATGGTGATTGTATTGAGGCCTTCTTTTAGTGTTACCTCGTAGCTGAATTCTCCCCTTTCATTGGTTTCTACAGCTGTGCCGTTTATTTCAATGATGCTCTCCGAGTCCGTTTCGCCTTCAACTACAATATCTTTAGTTTGGACTTCACTGTCGGAGACTGGGGAGGTTATCTCGAGTGATGGGGGTCTTTGAAACTTGTATATTTGGAAACCTATGTATGCAAAAATGGCTAGTAAAAATATCCCAAGCAATATTGTTATTACTAGTTTTGGTTCAAGTGTTGGTCTCTCTCTGAGTTTCTTTGAGGGTTTAGGATCTTCTTTTTTGTTAATAGTATTTCTTGTAGTTTTGTTTGGGTTGCTTCTTCTGTATAAGGCAAGGACTTTGCTTGTGTCCAGGTCAAGGTATTTTGCATATATTTTAATAAAGCCTGTTAGGAAGACTTCTGAATCGAAGTATTCAAATTGGTTGTTTTCAATATATTCGAGGAAACGTTTCTGGATTTTAGTGTCTGCGGAAACTCTTTCTAGGCTTTTTTTAAGTAATTCCCTCTTGTTTTTTAAGACTTCTCCTGCGGTAATCATTTCTCTATTTTACTCCTCTGTGGCTTCTGAGTCATCCTCCTTGAGTTTGTCGGAGATTTGATCTGGAGATGTTATTAAGACTTTTCTTGGCTTAGAGCCATCTTGAGGACCGACTACTCCTGCTTGGTGTAGTTGATCTATTAAGCGAGCGGCTTTGTTATAGCCAATTCGCATTTTTCTTTGAAGGAAGGAAGCTGATGCTTTTTGGTTGGAGATTACAATGGCTAGTGCTTTTTCAAATTCTGGATCTCTCTCTTTTGGACCTCCTTTTATGTCGTCTTGTGGACCTTTTTCAATAGCTTCTGTCAGGTCGTCAGAATAGGAAGGTTCTTCTTCTTCTAGTTGCTCTTTTATTGCTGCTATCACAGCTTCGGAGTCCTCTGTAGTTGTGTTAGTCCCCTGGATTCTTAGTGCCTTAGGTGTGGTCTGATCTTTGTATAGCATGTCCCCGTTTCCTAAGAGTGTTTCTGCCCCTGATTCGTCTAATATTACTCTTGAGTCCATACTTGTTGCGACTGCGAAGGCCATTCTCCCAGGGATATTAGACTTAATGAGGCCTGTAATTACATTGACTGTAGGTTTCTGTGTTGCAAGGATTAAATGTATTCCTACAGCTCTACCCATTTGTGCCAGTCTCTGGATTTTGGTCTCTACATCTGGCCCGGAGGTAAGCATTAAGTCTGCCATCTCGTCAATGACTACTATTATGTAAGGCATTGCAAGGTAACCAACTTTTTTATTGTACTCTGTGAGCTTTTTAACACGAAGTTGCTTGAGTTGCCTATATCTTCGCATCATCTCGTCAATTGTCCACTGTAAGGCATTTATAACAGCCTCAGAGTCTGTTATCACTGGGTTAAGAAGATGAGGAATACCATTATATATTGCCATCTCGACACCCATCTTAGGGTCAATCATTATGAATTTAACCTCATCTGGGCTCTTTGTCATAAGGAGTCCTGTTAACAAGGAGTTTATAGCGACGGACTTTCCTGTTCCTGTCGCTCCTGCTACAAGTAGGTGTGGGATTTTTGCCAAATCTTTAATTTGTGTTTTTGCCGTGATATCTTTTCCTAATATTAGAGGAAGTTCATATTTATCTTCCTCTTTTCTAAGTCTTTTAATCATTTCTCTAGCATATACATAGTTTGGAGTTGGGTTTGGAATCTCTATTCCTACATAAGAAGTTCCTGGTATGGGGGCTTCAATTCTCACTGAGGAACTCTGAGAGGCAAGGGCTAAAGCCAAATCATTACTAAGGTTTTTGATTCTTGAGACCTTTACTCCAACGCTTATACTTAGGGAAAATCTTAGGACTGTAGGACCAATTGCTACTGCAACGACTTTAGCATCAATCCCAAAGTTTTTAAGAGTTGCTTCTATTACTTTAGCTTTGTCTTTATAAACTTCTTTATCTTGTTCTTTTATTTCTGGTTTTTGAAGAATTTCGGCCTCTGGGAATTGCCAATTTGGGAATTTAGGTCCCTCTGGTTCTTTCTCTTCTGTGTCTTCAGGTACAGGTACTTGTTTTACAAGGTCTTCCTCTACTTGTTTCTCTTCTTCTGCACTGTCGTCAGTTGCAAGTATATTATCTAATCTTCTCTGGACTTCTTCCTCGCTTTCAACTTTAATATCATCTTCTGCTTCATCCCCGTTCTCTATCTTTACATCTTCAGGTAATTCTGGGGAACTGAGTTTTTTGAGGAAGCCTTTTAATCCAGTTCCTTCTTTCTCTTTTCCTTCTGGGACAGAATCTTCTAGAAATTCAAAGATTTGTTGCAGTGGAGTTGCTGTTATTAGGGAGAAGGAGATGACTAGAACTATCAAGATTATTATTATCTCTATGAAGCTTCCAACGAATCCGTTTAAAGAAAGGTGAAGAGCCTTTCCAAGTTGTCCTCCTGCTCCTCTTAGTGCCTCTGTGTCATTGAGTTGCTCTTCTATTAGCCAGAAGGAGAGAAGAATGTTTAAACTGGTAGAAAAGAATAGTAACCCAATAGATTGTTTAACTGAAAAGAATTTCTTCTTCTTTGCTAAGAGAGCTAACGACAGGTAGATTATCAGTATCCCCCAGGCAAGAGAAGCGTAGCCAAGAGCCAGAGTTATCTGGTTAAATAGTGTTGAATGATCTTGCATAAATGGGGAAATTAGGACTATCAGGCCTAATATAAAGAGTATTAAACCAAACAAAATCTTTGTTTCGCTACTCTCTATCGTTATTTCTTTTTTCTTCTTTTTTCTGGGCATTTTATGGTATATAATATGATATTAAAGGTATTTTTACAAAGCCAGCCTTAAAGTATATAATAAATCTATCAAAAAAGAACTAAAAAGGATATATTTCATATAAAGCTCTAAAATACAACAAAAAGCTTTGACTATTGTATATAAATATGATAATATCCTTCGAGTCTTTAATTTTGCCTTTAAGGGCGGTATAATCTGATTTCTGAATCAAGAGTTAATATGGCCCCTATTTGTAATACCTTATA
>NPIE01000479.1_pt4 | contig 67250 bp, 64 predicted proteins | sample 8637661 | NCBI WGS metagenome assembly NPIE01 (sample SAMN07420842, study PRJNA396082) | bioreactor metagenome | isolation source: sample BA12 brine-fed electro-methanogenic bioreactor BA | place: Japan: Kochi | collected 2016-12-09 | reverse complement strand
GGCCATGGTGAAGGTCTTGCCCGAACCGGTGACGCCGAGCAGTACCTGGTGCTGGTCGCCCCGCTCTAAGCCCTCGGTCAGCTCTTCGATGGCCCGCGGCTGATCGCCGCGGGGTTCGTATTCGGATTTCAGGACGAATTTGGCCATGTCTGAGTTTAATCCAGGGAGGTGGAAAAAGGGAAGAGGGGCAAGAGGTTAGTTGCTAACGCCATCATTCCAAATCTACTAGGATCTAAGTCCACACTGTTTTTTGGGGTAAATGCCTTTAAAAACACCAGCAACAAGCCAAGCACCGAAAAAATGCGCTATTCCAAGCGCCTCGTGCACTGTACTCCGTATCAAGTTCAGGGGAGTCACCAACGAAGCGGCAATAGTATCTCTCGTAGTAAAAAGTCACTTATCCACCAGCCTTCGCGACAGAAGTCTCGGCGACAGCCAATCCGTCCTTTCTTTGGTTACTTTCTTTAGAAAGTAACCCGGCTGCCGGCCGGGACCGGCGAAGTTGATTTTTGCGGTTGTAGCTCTTATCCCATCATAAAAAAAAGAAACACCGGCGGGTCGCGTCCCGCCAGACGCCTTCCTTTTTGTCCAGGCGGCAACAAAAAGGAAGCAAAAAGTGCCTTGCCACTGCGTGGAGCATGCGTTCACGCAAGTAAGGAGAAGGCTAACTCCTTTTGTGACAACTTACGGCGACAGAAATTTCTTTGGGCGGCCCCTCGTCCTAAGGTTATTTGCTAAAACGATAGGCCCGCTTTTCTTTCCATCTTTGATCGAAGGGTTGCTGGGTTTTAAAATCTATAACCCAAATGCAAAGTCACTGTGATGCCCCGCCGGCGGAAATCGGCGGGGCTTAAAAGTGTTCAGCTGACAAGATCACACCCCAGGGTTCTCCTTCAACCACTCCATATAGCGCTCAACACCCTGCTCGACGGTCAGAAACTCGCCGTCATAGCCGGCAGCCCGCAAGCGGGTCAGATCGGCCTCGGTGAAGCTCTGATAGCGTCCTTTCAACTTGTCCGGGAAGGGAACGTAAATCAGCTCGCCGCGGCCGTGGGCCTTGAGCACACCTTTGGCCACATCGTTGAAGCTCTGGCTGCGGCCGGTGCCGACATTGAAAATGCCGGAAACCCTGGAATTGTCGAGGAACCAGAGGTTGACGTCGACCACGTTGCCGACATAGACGAAATCGCGGCGCTGCTCCCCGTCCCCGTAACCGTCGCAGCCTTCAAAGAGCTTGACCTTGCCTTCGGCGAGCAACTGTTTGTTGAGATGGAAGGCGACGCTGGCCATGCTTCCTTTGTGCTGCTCCCGGGGGCCGTAAACGTTAAAGTAACGGAAACCGGCGATCTGGCTTTCAGCCGAGGGCAGAATCCGCCGCACGTACTGGTCGAACAGGACCTTGGAGTAGCCGTAGACGTTGAGGGGCCGCTCGTACTGGGGATCTTCGTTGAACACCGTACCGCCGCCGTAGGTAGCGGCACTGGAAGCATAAATAAAGGGGATGCGCCGCTCCAGGCACCAGTGCAGCAGGACCTTGGAGTAGCGGAAATTGTTATCCATCATGTAGCGGCCGTCCCACTCGGTTGTGGTGGAGCAGGCGCCCTGATGCAGCACCGCCTCGATGTTGCCGCCGAAGTCGTCACCGGCTTCGAGCCGCTGCAGGAACTCGGCTTTATCCATATAGTCAGCCAACTGGGCATCGGCAATGTTGGCAAACTTGGTGCCGTCGGTCAGGTTGTCCACCACTATAATATCGGTCCGGCCCCGGGCGTTAAGAGCCTGAACGATGTTGCTGCCGATAAAACCGGCGCCTCCGGTAACAATAATCATGGATAATGTCCTTTCTATATCTTCTTTGTCGTTAACTCACAAAAATCAATCGATCGTGGAAAGTTCAGCCTGAAAACGGGCCATCTCCCCCAGAACCTGCTCTGCCGGCCCGGTCAGCACGCGCGCATCGGGCAGGGAGCGAAGAAAAATACGGCCGTAGCCCTTCTTGACCACCCTGCTGTCGAGGATCAGTACCACCCCGCGGTCGCTGCGGTGGCGAATCAGCCGTCCGAAGCCCTGCTTGAACTTGATGGCCGCCTGGGGCACCGTGTAGCTCATGAAGGGGTCGCCGCCAGCCTTTTCGATAGCCTCGGCCCGCGCTTCGAGCACCGGTTCGGTAGGTACCTTGAAGGGCAGGCGGGTGATGATGACCTGTTCCAGGGACCGGCCCGGCACGTCGACCCCCTCCCAGAACGAATCGGTGCCGAACAGCACGCTGGTGGCATCGCCGGCAAAGGTCTTGAGCAGGCGATGACGGTTTTCCTCCCCCTGGCGCAGGCAGCGGTAACCGCGAGCCCCAAGCACCGGGGAGAGTTCTCCATGGACCCGGCGCAACAGGGAATAGGCGGTAAACAATACGAAAGAGCGACCGTCGGCAGAAATAATTGCCCGTTCGCTAAGGTCTCTTACCATTTCACCGTAGCCGCCCCGGCCCGGCTCGGGCACATCGGTGGGCACCACTACCAAAGCCTGATTGGCAAAGTCGAAGGGCGACTGCAGCAACAGTTCGGTTATCCGGGTCGGCTCGGCCCGGTCGATTCCGACCCGTTCCTTAAAATAGCTGAAAGAGTCGGCAACGGCCAAGGTGGCACTGGTCATGACCACGGTGCGAAAGCGATCGTAGAGGGCCTGTTTGAGACGCTCCGCTACCGCCAACGGCGCGGTACAGAGGCGGGTGATGACGCCTTGGCCTCGACCGATACGGCCTTGTTTGACCTCGAACCAGCCACAGGTTTCCTCGTCTGTGGCGATAAAGCAGCTCAGGTCGGTGGCGATACCGCCGAGGCGTCCGACCACCCCCAGCAGGTCGGTGAGGGGAGAGGTCATCTTCTCGGCAACCAGTTCGGGCAGAGCTTCGCACTCCTTGAGCAGTTCCGCCAGACCCTTGGCCAACTGCTCGGTCTGCCGGCTCAGTTGCCGGACCCGCTCGCTGACCGAAGTCCAGAAATCGCTGCCGGTGAGCTTCGGCACCAGGCGCTGTTTGAGTTCTTCCCGCTCGCTGATATCCTGCTTCAGATGCGCGGCCAGATCCCTGCCGATATCCTCCAGGTCGGCAACAGCCCGGTCAAAAAGCTGCTGACGATCGACTATCAGGGCTTCGACCCGCTCGTGCAGACGCCGGTAAAGGACGTCTTCACTGTCCGGCAGCTCTGTAGATAACTTGGCCAGAAACCGGGGCAGCAGGCCCCGCTCGGCCTTACGCGGGTGGCGCAGGCGATTGAGCACCCGGGCGAAGGCGAAACGGGTAACCTGGGTGGAAAAATAGCGGGTGGCCACATCCTCCAGGTGATGAGCCTCATCCAGAATCACCCGGTCGAAGGGAGGCAGCACCGCGGTCGTCGTGTAGTTGTCGGTCTGCAGGCGCAAAGCCAGGTCGGACAGCAGCAGGGCGTGATTGACCACCAGCAGATCAGCCTGAGACGCCAGGCGGCGGGCCTTATGAAAGAAACAGTCGCCATAGTGCGCACACCGAACCCGGGCGCATTGATCGGGTTCGCAACAGACTTCCTCCCACACCTGGCTGCGGGGGACGAAGGATAACTCTTCTTTGGAACCGTCGCTGGTCTGTTCGGCCCAGGCGAGGATGCTGTTGAACTCCCCGGTCAACTCGTCATCGAACAGCCCCGGCTCCAGGTGGGCCGTTTCGGTACGGCGGCGGCAGAGATAGTTGCCGCGCCCTTTGACCAGCACGGCACGAAAGCGCAAGCCCGCGGCCCGCTGCAGAAAGGGCAGATCTTTACGAACCAGCTGTTCCTGAAGGTTGATGGTATTGGTCGAGACCACCACCCGTTCCTCGTTGGCCACGGCCCAGAGAATGGCCGGAAGCAGGTAGGCCAGGCTCTTGCCGGTTCCGGTACCGGCTTCAATAGTGGTCAGCTGACCCCGGTTGAAAGCTTCGCCGACGGCAAAAGCCATGCGCAGTTGCTCGGGCCGTTCTTCGTAACCTGGCAGGCTGCCGGCCACCACTCCTTCGGGGCCGAGCAGTTCCGCAATCCGCTGTGGATCCACATGCTCTTCCGTGCGCGGCGCAAAGGGTTCCACCACCTTATAAACACTTTCCACAGAGTTATCCACAATGTAGAAAGCCACCCCCAAAGAACCCAGCCGAGAAGCAATCTCCACGTCGGCAGAAGAAGGCTGCAGCTTTCCTCCGGGGTGATTATGAATGACGACATCCCCGAAACGGCAGGCTTGGAGAATCGCCGGTACCGCCTCGGCATTACCCCGGGCCAGCACCTCAACTTCGCTTAAGCGTAATTCGTTGTCGGTATGGCCGAGAAAGAAGACCTCGTTGCCGTTTGCGGCCCGAATGGCCCGGCGCATCTCCTCAGCTGCCTGGGGATGAATAATCTGATCCATGAAATATCCGTTTCTCTGGGCGAAAGGCGCCATTATAGAGAATGTGCCGGAAAAAGAAAAGTGCCCGCCGGTAAAGGACTTATTGGCCCTGCGATTGACAGGCCCGGGAGAAATGATAACTTAATTAACAGCAAATGATATTTGTTGTTCAGATCTCTTCCAAGGAGGATTTCATGATAAAAAAGCTCTTATCTACTCCGGATGAACTCTCTCTAGCGGTTCTGCGGCTGATCCTCGGCGGCGTGTTTTTTATCCACGGCGCCCAAAAGGCCCTTGGCTGGTTCGGTGGTCACGGCCTAGACGCCACTCTCGAAGCGTTCACCCAGGGGATGGGCCTGCCCCTGTTGGCAGCGGTACTGGTGGTGGCCGCAGAATTTCTCGGTGCCATCGGCCTGATCGTCGGCTTTCTGACCCGCCTTGCCGCGGCCGGCATCTTTGCGGTAATGGTCGGGGCCATAGGCCTCGTGCATCTGAAACACGGCTTTTTTATGAACTGGTTCGGACAGCAGGCAGGCGAAGGCATCGAATATCATCTGTTGGCCATCGCTATCTCCCTGGCCCTGGTACTCAGTGGCGGCGGCATGGCCTCCGTGGACAGGTTTTTATCTCGAAAATAAGAAATCTTTCGACTCTTTGACCCGGTAACCCCGTGGCCCCTTTGCCGGACCACGGGGTTATTGCTTATATAGAAAGCTCACTCTGCTTGACGAATCTGCGCACAGGACCTACTATCGTAGCTGTCCCTGTAAATCACCTGTTGCGATCACCGAGGTAAACATGTACAGCCCCGCCGTTATTGAACATTTCACCAATCCGCACAACATCGGCTATATCGAGGATGCCACTGTCGCTGTGCAATACGGTGAGCCTTCCTGTGGTGATTTTCTGCTGGTTTTTCTGAAAATCGACAACGATATTATTCGGGATATGAAATACAAGGTGTTGGGCTGCGCCGCGGCTATCGCCACCGCCTCCATGACCAGCGTCATGGCCACCGGCCGCTCGGTAAGCGAAGCACTGGAGTTAACCGAGGCTGAAATCGCCGAAGCCCTGGGAGGCCTTCCTCCCGACAAGATGCACTGCTCCAATTTGGCTGTTGGCGCTTTGAAGGCGGCGTTGAGGGTTTATCTCAGTCGGCTGGAGCAGGAAGCGGAGGAAAATTCCTGATTTTGGTTATCCCACCGGAATCTGTAAAGGTAAGAAATACTCCCTCTTTAAAAACCGGATTCAAAACCGGCGGGTCGCGTCCCGCCGGAAGCCTTCCTTTTTGTCCAGGCGGCAACAAAAAGGAAGCAAAAAGTGCCTTGCCACTGCGTGGAGCATGCGTAACGGATGGTCAGAGAAGGCTAAAAACTTTTGAGCTGTCTTGCCGCGGCGGTAATTTCTTTGGGCGGCCCCTCTTCTAAAGTTAATTGCAAAAACGATCGGTTTATTTCTCTTGCCAATATTGATCGTAGGGGTTGCTGGGTTTAAAACCGATAAACCAAGCTCAACATCGCTACCATCCTTTTTCCAATTGGCAAAAAAGTAACCGTTTACCCCTTAGCCCTGAAGGCAAACCCGAATCACTGGATCAGCTGGGCAACTCCTGAAACTGGCGACAAATTGCCTCGGTAAAAGACCTCGGCTCAATTTTGAAATCCTCCATCCAGGGTTTTGGATCACAGACATTGCCGGCTACCAACATGGTCAGCTGCTCGCTGGTCAGGGGGAAAGAAGGAAGGAACTGCAGACTGGCCACCAGAGGTTTGACCAGAAAGAGGGGGTGATGGGCCTTGCTCAGCCGGGAGCGGCCCAAAGCGCGGCCGATCTGGTCGAGCAATTCGTTAAAAGTGAAACTGTCCCGGCCGCAGACATGATAGACGCGGCCAACGCTGGCCGGTTCCTGCAGGGCGGCGACGAAACCGGCCGCAACATCCTCCACCGCCACCGGCGCGAGGCGGTATCGGCCGTTACCCAGAACCGGCACCACCGGCAGGCGCCGGATCATCTCTGCCAGCCTGTTGCAGAAATCGTCTTCGGCACCGAAGATCACCGAAGGACGAAAGATGGTCCAGTTCAGGCCGCTGCCGCGCAGAATCTGCTCTGCCTGCCATTTGCTGCGGTAGTATTCGGTTGCCGCATTCTCCTTGACCCCGTTGCTGCTCATATGGACGAAGCGCTGAACCTGTTGAGCTTCGGCGGCCGCCACCATATTTGCCGTACCCAGCCGGTGAAGCCGGTCGAAGGTAATGCCCCGGTCGGCGAATTCGCGGATGATGCCGACCAGGTGAATTACCGCCTGGCAGTCCTGAAGGGCGCCGTCAAGGGAGGCCGGCTTGGCGATATCGCCGAAACGGACGGTCAGGCCCCGCACTTCTGGCAACTTGTTTTCCGATCCGGGCCGCACCAGGCAAACCGGCTCATGCCCTGCAGCCAATAACTGCCGAACCACTTCGCGACCGACAAAACCGGTGCCGCCTGTGACAAAGACCTTCATAACTGCCTTCCTTTGCTCACGAATTAACCGATGGCTAAGCAAAAATTTCGACCTACAAGGCTTGGTGCTTTTTCAGGGATGAAGGCATACATCAGTATGTCGAGGTCCTGAAAAAGATCCGTAACGAAGAAGGGCGGCCTTTTTAGCCGCCATCAGCCTTTGATCACCGCCAGCGGCCGTAACCGGGCGACAATGCGGCCGATACCGGCCTGTTGCACCACGCCCACCACCTCGGTCACGTCTTTATAGGCTTCGCTGATTTCTTCCGCCACCGTGGCTCGCCCCGCGGCCCGCAGCAAAATTCCCCGATCGGCGAGCTCTGCGATGATATTGCGGCCGCGTGCGGCTTTCTTGGCCTTATGCCGGGAAAGAACCCGGCCGGCACCGTGGCAGATGGATCCGAAGGTTTCGTTCATGGCGCCGGAGGTACCGACCAGCACGTAGGAATAACGTCCCATATCTCCGGGGATCAGCACCGGCTGCCCGATAGAACGATAGCAGGCAGGAACCTCAGCGTGGCCGGGAGGAAAGGCCCGGGTCGCCCCTTTGCGGTGCACACAGAGCCGGCGTTTTCGACCATCGACCTCGTGCTGTTCCCACTTGGCGATATTGTGACAGACGTCGTAAATCAGGGACAGCTGCAGGGCTTCGGCACCGGAACCCAGCACCTCTTCGAACGCCTGGCGTACCGAAGCCGTGATCAGTTGCCGGTTGGCAAAGGCATAATTGGCGGCACAGGCCATGGCTGCCAGATATTGGCGACCTTCGGGGCTGCCAAGAGGCGCACAGCATAGCTGACGATCAGGCAGGGTGATTCCGTATTTAGCTGCCGCTCGCAGCATCACCCGCAGATAATCGTCGCAGACCTGATAGCCGAGACCACGGCTGCCGGTATGAATGGTCACCGTGATCTGGCCGGGAAACAAGCCCAACACATTGGCGGCGACCGGATGATGAATTTCTTCGACCTGCTGAACCTCAATGAAATGGTTTCCGGAGCCGAGGGTCCCAAGCTGATCGCAACCCCTCTCCAGGGCTCTATCGGAAAGGTATTCCGGGTCGGCTCCATCTATACAACCGCCGGCCTCGATGTGATTGAGATCCTCGGCCGTTCCGAGACCCTGCTCCACCACCCAGCGAGCACCCCGTTGCAATACCTGGCGCTCTTCCTCCTGGTTAAGGCGAAAATCCCGACGACTGGAGCCGACCCCGGATGGAACGCGCTGAAATAAACGGTCAGCGAGGGTGTTCATATGGGGTCGCACATCGGTCACTGACAGGCTGGAACGCATCAGCCGCACACCACAGTTAATGTCGTATCCGACCCCGCCGGGGGAAACTACCCCTTCATCGGCGTCGAAAGCCGCCACTCCACCGATGGGAAATCCGTAGCCCCAGTGAATATCCGGCATGGCCAGGGATGGACCGACGATGCCCGGCAGGGTAGCGACATTGCGAACCTGCTCCAGGGCCTGTTCCCTTTGCAATACCGCCATCATCTGGCGGTTGGCATAGACCAATCCTTCCGTGCGCATCGCCCCTTCCCGGGGAATCCGCCAGCGGCACTCGTCTATTTTTTCGACTTTGACTGCCATCTGTTCTCGCTTTCCATCGGTTAAAGATCGAGGTAAACTCTTGCCTGCCAACGATTGTCCAGGTAAAGCACGCGCAGAAGATGGTAAGTAACCGCTTTAACCTCACGCAGCGGCCCGGTTCCTTCCTGTTGATATCGGCCGACCACCGAACCTTTTAGTTTCTGCCTTCCTATCTCTTCAATAACAAAAAATGCGGGGTAAAAGCCCCGCTGTTCGACCAGAAAGAGAATTTCCCCAAGCCAGGCGACCAATAACTCCTCTTCGTCGCCAGCCTGAAGGTCTACCTTAAGCCGCTGTTGGCCTTCCGCTGAACCGATCGTCCCGAAAAGAACTTCCTGCAAGCCCCTGGCTGCAGCGATAAAGAGGGCATCGAGAGAGTCAGCCCATGCCTCGATGCCCATATCCGCCGTATGTTCCAACAATCGGTAATCGCCTGCGGTCGAATCTTTTGGCACTTCCAACTCAGGCATCTCGCCGCCAATCTACCCGACAGACTGCATGATCATCAGCCCAGGTGACCTTCAATTCACCCTGATGAGCCTTGTGCAAGGCCCGTCCCAGATGCTCAGCGAGTTTCTCTTCAGTCGTCTCTATGAGCATATCGTCGGCCGAACGCTCCATGCTGATGATCCGACTCAGAGGATTTTTGGCCATGGCCTTGTTTTCTTCGTTGCGCAGCATGCTGCGAATTTCCGCCTCGTGCTGCCACAGGTAGTCCCCGTGCAAAGAGACAAAACCTTCGGCGTAACGGTCTTTGATCTTGCGGCAGCCAGGACAAACCACATTCCGGGTGGCGGCACTCCGTTTCAATTGGGCCGCTTCTTCAGTATCAAAAAACCAGCGTTTTTTGCGATAGACGGCCCCACATTCCGAACAGAGGGCAGGTTCCGGCAATCCGGCTTGGTCCAGATAGGGGTCGGTGCTTGTATTGACGCGCCCCCGCTTATCGCTAGTACCAAATCTTCTTACGTCTTTTTGCATACTTGCCTCCCTATTTCGCTGTCCAAGGGCTCTCTTTTGAGTATAACACCATCTATGGAGGATTGGTGGAAGCTCAGAGACAGCGAAGAACGGCCCGGCAGGGAGCGCCGTCGCGGCAGGCAAGTTTCAGGGGAAGGCAGATCAACTCGTAGTTCCCGGCACTTACTCGGCTCAAATCGAGACCTTCGAGGATGAACAGGCCTGCTTCAAGCAACAATCGATGAACCGTTCCGTCCCCGTTAGCTGCCTCGATAGACAAATAATCGATACCGACCAGCTCGAGTCCCTGAGAAATCAACCAGGCCGCGCCATCTGCGGTCAACGCCTGGTAGCCCGCACAAAAAGTTTTTTCCTGCCAGAGTCTGGAATTGCCGGTGCGAAGCAAAACCTTCTTTGCGACAGGTGCCGTTTGGCGAGCCAGGAGTGCCGCATCGATAGGCCCGCGATGGGCGGTCAGATCCCAGACCTGACAGGGTCCGATTAACCCCTCAAGGGAAAAATCTTCCCCCCCGGGGCCGTTCAATCCAAGGTGCCCGGGAAAGTCGAGATGGGTGCCGCTATGACTGCCTAAAGAGATGGTAGTAATTGTAAAGGTCTCGCAATGTTGGTCCATCTTAAGGGGAGGATCGTCGGGAAAAACCGGCAGGGTTTCACTCAGGGATACACTGATATCATAAAGTGGCATGGTTCGGTCTCTCCCATAAGTTCCAAAGGTGTTTTAAAAAGGGAAGGTCAAAAACGAAAAGGCGGTACCGCCCATAAAAAAAACGGGATAAATCCATATTGGATTTATCCCGTTTCAACGCTTTTTCAACCCATTCTTTTAGTGCGCGGCACCCAACATCTGCAGCACTTTGTCGGTGAAGGGGTTGGCGACCAGCACGATCATAGCCACAACGAAGACGTAGATAGCCAGGGACTCAATCATCGCCAGACCGATCAGCATCGTGGTCAGAACCTTGCCGCTGGCGCTGGGATTGCGGGCAACGCCCTCAAGAGCGCTTTTGAGGGCCATCCCCTGGCTGAGGGCAGTGGGGACCACACCAAGAGTCATAGCTGCTCCGGCTGTAATGATACACCAAGTAAAGTAATCCATGTTTGCTACTCCTTTTTAGAATGTGACAACACTATCGCTTCGGCCCAAGCACGGGCCAGCAACTTTCCCTGTTCGGGGATTTAATGGGCTTCTTCCAAAGCACCGGCAAAATAAATCATGGACAGCAGAGTAAAGACAAAAGCCTGGATAAAAGCAACCAAAATCCCCATCAACATCATCGGAATCGGCACAATAGCCGGCGCCAGAGAGAGAAAAACCATCAATACCACTTCATGGCCGTACATATTGCCGAACAGACGCAATGTGAGGGATACGGGCCGGGCAAGATGACCAATAATCTCTATAGGCAGCATCAAGGGTATCAGCCACCAGATGGGACCGGTGAAGTGCTTGATGTAAGACAGGCCGTGCTTTTTAAAACCGATGGCGTGGGTCAGGAGAAACACCACCAGGGCCAACGCTAAATTGGTATTGGGGTTGGCGGTCGGCGGCATAAAGCCGGGGATCAAGGCGATCAGGTTTGAAACCAGAATGAACAGCGCCAAAGTGGCAACCACCGGGAAAAAAGCCCGTCCCTCGGAGCCCATGGTTTCACCGATCAACCGCTCGATCTGCTCAAGAACCACCTCCATGAAGTTCTGGAAACCTTTAGGGTCCTTCTGCAGGCGCCTGGAGGCGAGGAAACCGGCAAGAATCAGGATCGCCATGGTCGCCCAGGCATAGGTCACGTGGTTGAAATAGCCGAAATCGGCCAATTGCTCCGATGTATAACCAAACTTCAGTTTCTCAACCAGCCACTGAAAAAACAGAAAGGGATGTGTCATGAGATACAGATCCTGCCTTTGATAATTCGTTCCAGGGCAAGCCCCAGGATATTAAACACCACAACCGAAAGCCCGACCGCCAGAGCCGGCGGAGAGAGCTGTGCGGGACCGATCAATACAAACAACAACACTGCGAGTACCAGCAGTCGCAACAACAAGGAACCTAAATGGGCGCTCGGCTTCTGCCTGGCGGCTTCTGCCAGCAACCGGCCCAGCGACCAGCGCAACCAGTAAAAACCACCGATGGAAACCAGGCCACCTGCGGCAACACCGAAAAAAACCGCCTTCGATTGCCACAGCAAACTGACCAGAGTCAAACCGATCCAGAGCAGCCAATTACGCCGGCAAAGTAATTCCGGCAGAAGATCGTCAGGGTCCTGCATCGTATTTCTCATCCTCACGCTGCTGGCGTTTCAGTTCCCGGTTGACGAGATAGAAGAGGTTGCGGAACCCGGCTGCAATTCCAAATCCCAGAAACAGCATCGTCATCCAGGGGGATGTTCCTAACCAGTTATCCAGATAATACCCTATGGCCAGGCCGATAAGCGTCGCGGCCACCATAGAAATGCCCAGAGTGGACAGAAACCCCAACGATTTATACAATTGCTGCCGTTCTTCTGCCATTAAGTTCGTCTCAGATCCAGTTGTCAGCAGCCAAAGTGTAAACAACCCACTCTAGGTATCATAGCGGTTATAGGAAGTCAAACTGAAATTAGCCCCGGATATCTTCAACTCCCATCGTCTTAAAACCTGCAGGGCTATACAGATCAAAACAATAATTAACTGTTTAAGGCCGGATTTCAGGAATTTCAGATAGAAGGCGGGGCTATTTGATTAAAATTACCGGGAAGATGGACAGGTAAGACAATATTGCAGGCGGATTTTGGCGCGGCCAACAATCTTCAGGACCTCTGTCAAGCCATAAACAGTTTAACGAAACCGGCAAAGACTTGTTCGTCCGGACCGCTCACCACATGTTCTTTCATGAACTTGAGGGCTTCAAGGGAGGAGCGGCTGTTATGATAGGGGCGATCAGAGGTCAAGGCCTCATAAATATCTGCCAGCCGACATATTCGGGCATATGGATGAATATCCTCCGCGCTCTTCCGGTTAGGATACCCCCTGCCATCGTCCCGTTCGTGATGCTGAAGGATAATCGTTCTTGCCTCATCGGTCATCAGGCCGCTGCTCTCAACCATCTGATATCCATCAAGAACGTGACGATTGACGATCTCCCGTTCCTCATCAGTCAACATGCCGGGTTTGTTGAGAATTTCAATAGGAATTTTACATTTGCCGAGATCGTGCAGAAAAAAACCGGCTCCCAAAGCCTGCATATCGTGCTGGCTGTCACCACCAAAAAGAATTCGCGCCAGGGCTATGCTGAAAATACCGACATTGGTCGAATGAACATAGGTGCTGTGATCATAGGTGGTGAGATGGATCAGATGTTTGGTTGCCTGGTCATCCGAGATAATGAGGTCGACGGTAGGTTCGAGAATTTCACAGGCCTGCCCGAGAAACACAGCGCGCGGCTCTTCAAAGGTCCTTTGCAGTGTCTGGAGACAGGCGGAATGCACGGCGGCGGCCTTTTTATCTGAGGCAACTGCAGGATCGGTTACGATGGAGACCAAGGTCTCTTTGAGATAGGAGTTATAGAGAGCGCTCTCTTCTTCGCGAATGTAGAGCAACTCGGCACCGCTGGCAATAACCCGATCGCGCATGGCTCTGTCGAACAGGACTCCTTTTTTGGCAAAAAAGACATACTGGTCGTCACGAACGCAGCGATAGAGGTCGCAGGGTGCGGCTTTCTCGAACTGTAAGGTCCCCAGTGCTACGGGCAAAAACTGCTCATCCATATGACGTTGCTGTTTCCTTCCCCAAGTTCTCGGAAAACGATCACTTTGTCAGGTCATTCCACAAAATTATGATTCCGGCCAAAGCTTGTTCCCTGTCTAATCGACCCCGTTTACTGAAGATGCCCTTTTATCTGTGTCGGCCAAAGATCAACTGTTCAGGTAGGCCGTTATGCTTTCTCCAAGGGTTTGGAAGATGCGTCTGAATTCCTGCTCGTCCCTTTCGAGAAGGGTGATGCGAATACCCTGTTCCATCGTGCAAAAGGACGACAGGGGCACCACGCAAATACCGGTCGAGGCAAGCAAATAATAGACAAAACGCTTATCGAGAGCAATGTTCGGCTCGTCTACCAAACCTTCCACCAGTGCCCGCACTTCGTCGATCTCGATAGGCAGGCTCTGGCTGTCGCTAAGCTGACCTTTTTTGAAGACAACGCTCATATAGAAGGCGCCGTTGGTTCGATTAACCTTGATGCCAGGTATTCCTTGCAACATTTCGACAGCGATGTTGGAGAATTTTTCGTAACGGTCTTTGCGTTCCTTTAGGTAGACCGGATACTGAGGATGGCTAAGCAGCCGCGGTATCGCCTTTTGCGGCAGAGTGGTGGAACAAACCTCGACCATCTTGGCATCGAGAATGCTTTTCACGTATTGCTGGAACACGGGGTCCTTGTCGGCATTGTATACTTCCATCCAGCCGCAACGGGCACCGGGCCAGGGAACTTCCTTGCTGATCCCCTTAAGAGCCAGGGCCGGCACCTCACCGATAACGTCGGAGATCGGCTTGGTCGATGTGCCGTTATAGACGATATTGTGATAAACCTCGTCGCAGATGATAAACAGGTCGTATTCGCGGGCGATGGCGATCATCTCCTGCAGGATACGCTCCGGATAAACGGCGCCGGTGGGATTGTCCGGGTTGATGATGAGGATTCCGGAGATACTCGGATTGTATTTCACGGACAGGCGCAAATCGTCCAGATCGGGATACCAATGGTTGTCCGGATCCAGGCGATAGGAAATCGGCTTGGTCCCGGCATGGGCAGCCTCGGCGGAAGAGTGGGTGGAATAAGTCGGTGTGGGACCGATAATGCGCGCTTCACGACGCAAAAAACCGTAAACCTTCTGAATGGCATCGCCGAGACCGTTAAAAAACATGATGTCGTCGGCAGTGATCTGGGTCTTGCCGCGCCGGTTGGTTTGTTCGGCCAAAAATTCGCGAGTCTCCAGTACGCCGCGGGTCGGGCTGTAACCGTAGGAACAGTCCTGCATAACCAACTCGGCAACGACGTCCTTCATCCATTGGGGGATTTTTTCACCCTTGGCAATGGGATCGCCGATATTTTCCATGTTGGTCTTGATGCCCATCTCTTTCAATTTATCGGCAATTTCGACGATGGCGCGAATTTCGTAGACCAGCTCGCCGGCTCCGATATGAACTATATTGTTGCGCATCCTTCCCTCTCTTCCCCTGAAACCGGATCTGCCCGCGACAGCGAAACAGCACTCCGAAACAAAAAAGACCACGAGCTCAACACGCCCATGGTCTTACTGACTGTTTATCGGTATCGAATCTCAGGCAGCAAAACAATGGTTAAAGCGGAGTCTGGCCGCCGCGTTTTGTTCACGCGCTGCCGCCGGACAACGATATCCCTGCCTGTTAATACTCATTCGGTCCTCCTCGGCACCTGCTCGTGTTTGGGTAACATAGCTCCCGGACAAAGTCAATCTTCTTCTAGCCCGCATTGTTCTTGGGGCTTCGTGGCGAAACCGGCAAGTGCAGGCCAGATCAAGCCAAGCGCAGAGAATTGCCCGGCAGACGTACTTGCAGTACGTTGAAGCGCAATGAGCGAGAACGGCTTGAAGTGGTGTGCAATCGACGGTTGCAGCAGAAGCCTTTATGAACCATGCAGGCAAACCCCAAAAGGATTTATCCACGAGCTCAACTATGTTATAAAACAACTACTTTCATTTCCAAGGAGCACACGTATCCTCATGTCCCCCTCTAAACTTTTGCGCATACTGCTGCTGATCACCGGCGGCCTGCTTTCTACCATGGTTCTCTGCCTTCTCGGCGCCTACCTCTATGTCTCGGCCCGATTGCCCAAGGTTGAAACATTGGCCGATTACAGACCTCCGGTCATTACCCGCATCCTCGGCGACGATGGATCGCTGATCGCCGAGTTGTATCGCGAGCGACGCATCCTGGTGCCCGTTTCAACCATGCCGCGTCAATTGATCGAAGCTTTTGTGGCTGCCGAAGATTCTAAGTTTTTTCAGCATAAGGGTCTGGATCTTGGCTCCATTGCCCGTGCGGCCCTGAAAAATATTCGCGCCGGAGGTATTGTTCAAGGAGGATCGACCATCACTCAACAGGTCGCCAAGAGCCTGCTGTTGACTCCGGAGCGAAAATTTTCGCGCAAGTTCAAAGAGGCTATTCTGGCCTGGCGTATGGAAAAACACCTGACCAAGGAAGAGATTCTTTATCTCTATCTCAACCAGATCTATCTCGGCCACGGGGCCTATGGTGTTCAAGCTGCGGCGGAAAACTATTTTGCCAAAAATGTCGAAGACCTGTCCTTGGCCGAATGCGCCATTTTGGCAGGCCTGCCCCAGGCCCCCAGTCGTTATTCACCCTATCGTCATTTGAAAAAAGCCAAGGATCGCCAACGCTATGTGCTGGAGCGAATGACTCAGGAAGGCTACATATCCGCCGAAGAAGCCATCCAGGCCCTGAGTGAAGAGCTGGTTATACTCCCACGGGCTAAACCACAGATTCCCGGCGCCGCCTATTTCACCGAGCAGGTACGCCGTTACCTGGAAAATACTTACGGCAACGAGCAAACCCTGACCGGCGGTCTCGAAATTCACACAACCATGAATCTGGCCATGCAGCAGGCCGCACAACAAGCGGTGCGAAATAACCTGCGCCGGCATGACCGCCGCCATGGTTATCGCGGTCCTTTGCGAACCCTTGAAAAACCGGAACAGGAACAGTTTCTTTCCGAACAGGCCGCCAACTGGCCTGAAGAGCCACCGGTGGGCGAACGTCTAGAAGGCCTTCTGGTCCAGAGCGACAAACGGAATTTGGTGGTGCGCATCGGTTCTTTCACCGGCCTTATCCCTCGCAAGGAAACCTCCTGGGCCGGAACTCTTAAGGTAGTGGCTGATGGCCAACCGGTGAAGATCGACAGCGATAAAAAACGGGTTCAGCTGCCCATCGGTTCCGTCTTGTTGGTTGAGGTGGTTCGACCCCAGAAAGATGGAAAACTCCTTCTGGCTCTCACTCAGGAACCGCAAGCTCAGGGAGCGATGGTCGCCCTTGACCCCCGTTCCGGCGAGGTCAAGGCCATGGTCGGGGGATACGATTTCAATAAAAGCCAGTTTAATCGGGCCATTCAAGCCAAACGTTTGCCCGGGTCGGCTTTCAAGCCCCTCATCTATGCTGCAGCTCTCGACAAGGGCTACACCCCGGCAACGATTGTTCTCGATACCCCTTTGATCTACAAAGAAAAGGGGGAACAGGGTCAAGAGAAGGAATGGAAACCGAAAAACTACCGGGGATCCTTTTCCGGCCCGACTTCTCTGCGCCGGGCCCTGGCTCATTCATACAATGTCGTTACCATCAAGATTCTCCAGGATATCGGTGTCCGTTACGCCATCGGCTATGCCAAAAAACTCGGTATTGAATCACCCCTCGCTGCCGATTTGACTCTGGCCCTCGGCTCTTCGGCCATCTCGCCCCTGGAACTGGCAACGGCCTACAGCGTCTTTGCCAATGGCGGAGTCCGCTTCACCCCTAACTATATTACCCGGGTAGTCGATCGTAACGGAAAGGTTCTGGAATCCATCGACCCGGCTGATTTTCCAGAGGGCACGGACGACCAGCAGACGTTGATTCGTAACCCCTCCGAACGGGTTATTTCACCGGATACGGCCTATCTGATCACCAACCTGATGGAGAGTGTCGTGCAAAACGGGACCGGCTTCCGCGCCAAGGCCCTGGGCCGACCCGCTGCCGCAAAAACCGGCACAACCAATGACCAGAAGGATGCCTGGTTTGCCGGCTACGTGCCCCAATTGATCGCCGTTTCCTGGATCGGTTACGACCAGGAGCGTTCGCTGGGCAAAAGGGAAACCGGCTCCCGGGCAGCGGCTCCGGCCTGGGTCGAATTTATGAAAGAAGCTCTCAAAGGTCTGCCCCGCGAACATTTTCCCGTCCCGGACGGTATCGAGTTCCGGCCTATCGATTCGGATACGGGCCTCCTGGCCCCGGAAGACGGGTCGGAGGTGGTTTTTGAAGCGTTCGCCTCCGGTACGGCACCGACTCACTATGCCATAGAAAGTAAACAGCCCAACGCTCAAGATTTCTTCAAACTCGATATGGAAGACCTCTGATCATCAGCGCATCACTGCTAACCAGAAGCGCCGGCCTTTTCAGGCTGGCGCTTTTTAGTTTTCTGTATATCTCACGTTTAAGTTAATTCGATTCCTCATTTCCAAACGGAATCTAGTTGGCCCGGTCAACGCCCCGTTGCGGACATTCTTTTAATAAAGGACATTGAGAACAGAGGGGTATAGGGGCTTTGCAGAGTTGGCGGCCATGAAATATCATCAGGTGAGAGGCCTGCACCCAATGTTCTTCAGGCAAAAGCTGGCAAAGATCCCTTTCGATTTTTTCCGGATCTTGCTGGTCGGTCCAGGAAAAACGCCGGGACAGTCGCTTCACATGGGTATCGACCACCATTCCGGGAATGCCGAAAACGTTGCCCAATACCACGTTGGCCGTTTTACGCCCGACACCGGGCAAACGAACCAACTCGGAAAGCCTTTGCGGAACCTGTCCATCGTGTTCACTTAATAACATTTGTGCACAGCCGAGCAGGCTTTTGGCCTTATTTCGATAAAACCCCGTCGAACGAATATCCCCTTCCAGAATCTGCAGATCGGCCTCGGCCAGAGCTTGAACGCTGGGGTATTTGGCAAATAAATCCAAAGTGACCTTATTCACCTGCACATCGGTACATTGGGCTGAGAGAATGGTCGCAACCAGCAGCTGATAAGGGTTATCGAAACGCAGGGCACAGTGGGCATCGGGATAGAGTTGATAGAGTTTATCGAGGATTCGGAGGGCTTTTTTTCGCTTTCGAATATCTGACATTGGTTTGATTAATTGACTTATTTGATATGAAAAAGTGGACTTATCAACTCTGTCCACAGAGTTTTCCACAGACCGATCGGAGCAACCGACAGTTACTCAGCCCGGGGCGGTTTCCATACGGCGGTTTTTTAGCCCGCCAAGACGCAGATAGAGCCGGGGATCGGCCATCTGCACGGTGAAAGAAACGGGCAGATGAGTGGAAGCTTCTCGCGCTAAAGAGCTATGCAGAACGGAACAGTCGAGAATACGCAAGCCGCCTCGCATATAACCCCGGTCCCGATTCAATAAAGGAAGGCGTGCAGGAAAGGTGGCACTCCAAAAAGGGGTCGGTGTACGCCGCATGGTCCCGGACCAGTTAAAGAGCAGAGCAGCTGCCAGGGGATCGGCAAAATCACCGATTACCAACTGCGGACAATGAGCGCTGTGGCGCCCCAGAAGTTCCGGTCCGAACAGGGCGCGGACCTGTCTTCGATAGCGATAAAAACCTCTGTCAAGGCGTAGATTGTACAGGAAGAGTCGCTGGCCGGCTAAATCGATATCCGCCCGTTGGCAACAGCCAGCTTTGGCAAGGCGATATTCCTGCACCCCCTTAAGGGGGATCAGGGACAACAAGGCGTTACCGCCTGTGCTGCCCTGCCCAAAACTCTGCATACCGAGTTGTTTTGCCAGATAGGCAGCCTGACCGGAATCCTCGTTGCTATTCACATCCTGCAGGGCAACAAGATCAGGGGCTGCTTGCCGTATAACTTCGGCAATACGCTCAGGATCGGTTCGACCGTCCCCTCCGCGGCAGCGGTGGACATGATATGTCATGACCCTAATCGCTTTCACCGCCAGCACCTCGGCTAAAGTTTTGACCTTAAATTATTCGGAAAGCTCCGCTTTCAACTCGCGCTGCATCAATTCCCGTACAGCCGTACGCGGATCTTTATCTTCATTGAGAATCAAGTACATCTGCTCGATGATGGGTACCTCTACACCGAGTTTTTGCGCAAGCTGATAGGCTGAGGTTGTGGTTTTAACCCCTTCAGCCACCATCTTCATACCTTTAAGAATTTCGGCCAGTTTGCGTCCCCGGCCTATTTCCAGACCGACGGTACGGTTGCGGGAAAGATCTCCGGTACAGGTCAGCACCAGGTCCCCCATGCCCGCCAGTCCGGAGAAGGTGGTACGCTTGGCACCCTTGGCCAGACCGATGCGGGTCATCTCTTCAAGACCGCGGGTAATGACCGCCGCCCGAGTATTATAGCCATATCCGAGGCCATCACAAATCCCTGCCGCCAGGGCAAGGACGTTTTTCAGGGCCCCGCCTAATTCTACGCCGATCACATCGTCCTGACGATAGAGCCGAAAGTAATCGCAACTGAACAGTTCCTGAACCAAAATTGCTACTTCCTCAGATTCGGAAGCCACGGTCAAAACGGTCGGAATTTCAGCGGCCACTTCCCGGGCAAAGGTCGGCCCGGAAATATAGGCGACTCGCCGGCGCTTCTCTGCCGGAAGTACTTCTTCTATAACCTCCGACATGATCATCAGGGTACTATTTTCAACTCCCTTGGCCGCGGATACCAGCAGGGTATCGGTACCGATGTGCGGTTCTGCCTCCTGCAAAATGTTACGCATTACCTGGGACGGAGAAACAAGCAGCAGCATCTCCCGGCCGGAGACCGCTTCCTCCAGGTTACTGGTAAAGGAGAGGTTGTTATCGAGAGTAAAACTTGGCAGATAGAGGTCATTCATATGGGTTTTCTGCATGCGGTCGACCAAATCCTTCTCGTAGGCCCACAACATTACGGAATGGCCTTGTTTAGCCAACAGATCCGCCAGGGTCGTTCCCCAACTTCCAGCACCGATTACCCCAATATTCATAATGGTTCTCTCCTTACGTGGCCTTGCGTTTCTTTTTCATCCGCTTTCGCACCTGCTTGATTCTATTTTCCAGGACATCCGGCTCCCGGAAACGCCCCTGCAATTCTTTTAACAAATTCAGAGCCGCCTGCAGTTCACCCCGCTCTTCTTTTACCACCGCGAGTCCATATACCGCTTCTGGATAGAAAGGGCTGTCAGGGTACTCCTCGGCCACTCGTTGGTATACAAAGGCGGCCTCTTTCAAAGAACCTTCAAGTGCGGAGGCCGATGCGATGCGAAACAAGACCTCCGCAATACGTTCGCACTGCGGATAATTCTTTAACAGGCTCTCGAATTCGATGCGCGCCTGTTCAAAATTGTTCTGTCTGAAATAGGTGTCAGCTATTTCATACTGCAGTTCTTCACCGTCATCACTACCGCCATCAAGTAGTTTTTGATAAGAGGTCAATGCCCGGTCATATTCGCCCAATCGGTATTTATAGATATCCGCTGCACGGCGTTGGGCTTTGCGTTCAACCTCATGGCCGGGATAATCACGCTCCACCAGCAGGTAAGCCAGAAGTGCTTCGCGATCCTGATTGAGGTTAAACTGTAGAATTTCACCAGCGAATAACAGAGCCTGCGGCGCAGACTTGAATCGTGGATGGTGCTCGTACAGGTGACGAAATTTACTGTAGGCCCGACTGTATTCTCCCTGCATTAATAATGCTTGGCCACGATCAAATTGACGCTGCGGTATGCGGTTAAAATTCCAATGATACAGGCTTGCTGCGGCGATGATCAGCACCATCGCCGCAACGAATGCCAACAGCAGATGAAAGCGGCCCTTATTCTTCCTCCGGCGCTTCTTCTCCTCCAATAGAATTGTCTTCTGCAGTTTCTGTATCTCCATCGGACTCTTCCTTTTCGGCCAGCTTAGCAACCGCTACGATCCGTTCGTCGCTCTCCAAGACCATTAGCCGAACTCCCTGGGTATTACGGCCGATAACAGACAGATCGCAAACTCCGGTACGCAGAACCTTGCCGCGATCGGTAATAAACATCAGATCAAAATCGTCGTTGATCAGCTTGATATCAACGACATGGCCGTTACGCTCGGAAGTCTTGATGGTGATGATACCTTTACCACCACGTCCCTGCAGCCGGTATTCATCGAGATTGGTGCGCTTGCCATAACCGTTTTCAGTAACCGTCACCAAGGTAGCGGATGTGGCATCGGAAACCACCTCCATACCGATCAACTGATCATCCCCTTCAAGCTGCATACCTCGCACACCGCGGGAAGTACGACCCATGGCCCGGACATCTTTTTCAGTAAAACGAATGGCCTTGCCATTGCGGCTTGCCAGCAGTACATCCATGGAACCATCGGACAAACGGGTCGAAACCAGCCGATCCCCTTCGTCTACAGTCAGCGCAATAATGCCGCCGACGCGGGGATTGGCATAGGCCATAAGATCGGTTTTTTTAACAATACCGTTTTGAGTAGCGGTAATAATGAATTTCCCTTCGGTAAATTCTTTAACCGGTAAAATCGAGGTAACGTTCTCCCCGCTGGCCAGTTGCAGCAGGTTGACGATCGCCTTGCCGCGAGCCGCCCGACCACCCTGGGGAATCTCGTGAACCTTAAGCCAGTAGACCTTGCCGAGATCTGTGAAGACCAGAATATAGGAATGCGTCGAGGCGATGAACAGCTGCTCGACAAAATCCTCTTCCTTGGGACGCATGCCGGTTTTGCCCTTGCCCCCGCGCCGTTGAGCACGATAAAGGGAAACGGCATTGCGCTTGATGTAACCGCTGTGAGAGACGGTTACTACCATTTCCTCATCGGTAATGAGGTCCTCCAGAGAAAGCTCGCCGGTTTTTTCAATTATTTCCGTGCGGCGTTCATTGCCGAAGCGGTCACGGATATCGATCAGTTCCTGCTTGATAATATTGAGAATTTCTACCTCGCTGGCCAGAATCTCCTTAAGACGGGCGATCTGGGCCATAACCTCTTCGAATTCTGCAATAATTTTGTCCCGCTCGAGACCAGTTAAACGATGCAGGCGCATATCGAGAATGGCCTGTGTCTGTAAAGCGGTTAAAGAGAAACGATCGATAAGGCGCTGCTTGGCTTCGGCGGGATTGCTCGACCCCTTGATGATAGCTATCACCTCATCGAGATTCTCCAGAGCTATTTTTAGGCCTTCCAGAATATGGGCCCGGGCTTCCGCTTTTTTCAGTTCATAGATACACCGGCGGGTGACGATTTCTTTACGGTGATCAACGAATCGATCCAGCACCTCGCGCAGGGACAGAACCCGGGGCTGGCCGGAAACAATAGCCAACATGATAATGCCGAAGGACGACTGCATCGGGGTCATCTTGTAGAGCTGATTGAGTGTCACCTGTGGGATGACGTCCTTCTTCAGCTCAACCACGATGCGGATGCCGTCACGGTCCGATTCGTCCCGCAAATCGGAGATTCCCTCTATTTTCTTATCCTTGATCAGGTCCGCGATTTTTTCGATCAGGCGGGCCTTGTTGACCTGAAAAGGTATTTCCGTAACCACAATACGCTCGCGGCCGGTACGACGATCCTTTTCCACCAGGGCCCGAGCCCGCATCTGAATGATGCCGCGACCGGTACGGTAAGCCTGGTTAATCCCTTCCCGTCCGAGAATAAATCCGGCCGTAGGGAAATCGGGGCCCGGCAAATGGGTCAGCAGATCCTCAAAGCTCAGGGTCGGATCGTCAATAACCGCAATTAGACCGTTGATGACCTCGCTCAGATTGTGGGGCGGGATCTTGGTCGCCATGCCAACGGCGATCCCTTCCGAGCCGTTGACCAGCAGGTTGGGAAATTTACAAGGCAGGACTACCGGTTCTTCGAGAGAGCCGTCGTAGTTCTCTCCAAAATCGACCGTTTCTTTATCGAGATCGGCCAGCAGTTCATGGGCCAGACGGTCCATGCGCACCTCGGTGTAACGCATAGCCGCCGCCGAATCGCCATCCACCGAACCGAAGTTACCCTGGCCGTCGACCAGGGGATAGCGCATGGAAAAATCCTGAGCCATACGAACAATGGTGTCGTACACCGCCGTATCGCCATGGGGGTGATACTTACCGATGACATCACCGACCACACGGGCCGATTTTTTATACGGCTTGTTATAGTCGTTGTTCAACTCATTCATGGCAAACAATACCCGGCGATGGACCGGCTTGAGACCATCGCGGATATCGGGCAATGCCCGGCCGATAATGACACTCATGGCATAGTCCATATAGGACTTGCGCATTTCGTCTTCAATATTGACGCTAACCTTGTTCTGTTCCGAAAGCATCTAAATCCTCCGGGGGTTTGGCGGCAAACCCCGTAAAAAGTATATTCCTACACCCGTTCCTTACACGTCCAGATTGGCAACGTTGAGGGCATTGTTTTCTATAAATTCACGGCGGGGTTCGACCTGATCCCCCATTAACACGGTAAATATCTCGTTGGCTTCTACCGCATCCTCGATCTTCACTTGAAGCAGAATTCGCTTGTCCGGATCCATGGTTGTTTCCCACAATTGATCGGGATTCATCTCACCGAGACCTTTGTAACGCTGGATATAAATGCCTTTACGAGCCCTGGCCAGGAAGTAATTGAGCAGGTCCTGGCGATTGTCGACGGTGGCTTCTTCTTCCCCTTCTATAGAGATAAAAGCCTTTTCGTCAGAGCAGATATCGGCCACCAGGCGGTGAGCCTGCAGCAACAAATGGTATTCGTGCGAAGAAAGGGTTTCCAACACCTGCTTGTCTATGCGGGAGCGTACATTCCCAAATGTAAACAGGATTCTTTGCGGATCCTGCAACAGTTCAAAGGTGGCTTTTGGTTCGACCGACCGCAAGGTTTCCACCAGGGGTTGAAGATCCAGAAGATCGGAAAAACCATTGGAAACGCGCCCTTCAACGAAAATCCGCAGAACCTCGCTGTTTACCCCCTTATTCACAATCTTATCGAACAGTCGGTTATATTCGATAATATGGCGAAGGGTCGGAATAATCTGCTTGCCGCGCAGCACCTTGTCCCTCTTCTCCATCTGCACGGTCATGCTGTCTACGCCAATATTGAGCAGATGCTCCAGGAGCGCGTCCTCGTCCTTAAGGTAGATTTCCTGCTTGCCCTTTTTTGCTTTGTAAAGGGGCGGTTGAGCGATGTAAAGAAAACCGCGTTCGATAAGCTCAGGCATCTGCCGGAAAAAGAATGTCAGCAGCAGGGTACGAATATGGGAACCGTCGACGTCCGCATCGGTCATGATGATAATGCGGTGATAACGGGCCTTCTCGATATTGAAATCTTCCTTGCCGATGCCGGTGCCCATGGCAGTGATCAAGGTGCGAATTTCATTGGAGGTCAGCATCTTGTCGAAGCGGGCCTTCTCCACATTGAGAATCTTGCCTTTCAGAGGCAAAATGGCCTGAAAGCGCCGGTCACGACCCTGTTTAGCACTACCACCGGCGCTGTCACCCTCGACCAGATAAACTTCGCAGAGGGCCGGATCCTTCTCCTGGCAGTCTGCCAGTTTTCCCGGCAGGGATAGACTATCTAGCGCTCCCTTGCGCCGGGTCAGATCACGTGCCTTGCGAGCTGCTTCACGTGCCCGGGCCGCCTCTATTCCCTTTTCCAGTATTTTCTTGGCGGTTTTGGGGTTTTCCTCCAGATAGACCGCCAGTTTTTCATTCACCATCGACTCGACATAACCCTTGATTTCCGAATTGCCGAGCTTGGTCTTGGTCTGGCCTTCGAACTGGGGATCGGGCACCTTCACCGAGATGACCGCCGTCATGCCTTCACGCAGATCATCGCCTGAAACCGATGCTTTGACATTTTTCAACAGATTGTTCGCAGTAGCATAGGTGTTCATGGTGCGGGTCAGAGCCGCCTTAAAACCAAAAAGGTGGGTTCCTCCTTCATGGGTATTGATATTGTTGGCAAAAGAAAAAACCTTTTCGTCGTAACCGTCGTTGTATTGGATGGAAATCTCGATTTCCACCCCCTCCCTTTCGCCTTTGAAATAGATCGGCTCGGAATGAAGGGGAGTCTTGGCCCGGTTCAGGTACTCGACAAAGGAAATAATCCCCCCCTCGTAAAGGAATTCATGATCCTTTTCGCTGCGTTCGTCGGAAATACAAATTTTGACGCCACCGTTAAGAAAGGCCAGCTCCCTTAATCGGCGGGATAATACCTCAAAGGAAAATTCGGTCGTCTCGAAAATTTCTCCATCGGGCCAAAAGGTTATTTTGGTACCGCGCTTGGCAGTTTCCCCCTCTTCCAACAATGGACATTGAGGGACGCCGCGCAGATAATCCTGACGATACTTTCGGCCATTACGACGAATTTCCAACTCCACTTTCTCAGATAAGGCATTCACGACCGAAACACCTACCCCGTGTAAACCGCCGGAAACTTTGTAGGAATCGCTGTCGAACTTACCACCGGCATGGAGAACGGTCATGACAACCTCAGCTGCCGATTTTTTCTGCGTTGGATGCATATCGACCGGAATACCGCGACCATTGTCTTCCACAGTTACCGAACCATCGATATGAATAGTTACCAGAACTTCATCGCAATGACCGGCCAGACTTTCGTCAATGGAATTATCCACCACCTCGTAAACCAGATGATGCAGCCCCTGAGGACCGGTCGAGCCGATATACATGGCCGGCCGTTTACGCACCGCGGATAATCCTTCAAGAACCTTGATGCTTCCAGCATCATACCCTTCTTTATTTTCCATTTGCGTCATAAGTTCCTCATGCTTTTATTGACAAGCGACATCCTCCAGGCTGCCTTTGATTATACGAAAGGACCTGACGTCGTCGAACCCCTTGTTGCACAATGCCTGCAGTTCAGTGGTAGTGACAAAAACCTGTCCCTGCCGGCTGCGTAAAAACTGAAAAAAGAAATCCTGCCGCTGACGGTCGAGCTCACCGGTCATGTCATCCAACAACAAAACGGGTTGTTGGCCGGTAATTGTCTCAAGGTCGATGATCTGGGCCGTTTTAAATGCCAGCATAAATGAGCGTTGTTGTCCCTGGGAGCCATATTGTCGCAGAGAGTGGCCACCAACTAAAAAATAGGGATCATCCCGATGAGGGCCTGCCAGGGTACGTCCAAGACGCCTTTCTTGTTCCTTTACCTGTTCCAGTTCCTTTCGAAACCCTTCGCGCAACTCTTCTTCGGTCCCCGCAGGCGTCGGATAGTGAAGGTCCGCTTCTTCCTGACCAGAAGTTATTTGCCGATAGATTTCCTGCAACTGTGGTACCAAACGCCGCAGATAACCGATTCTATCAAAACGAAGACGAGCGCCGGTCAGTATAAGATTTTCGTTCCAAGGAGACAACTGCGATCCTTCGCAGCCTTCCTTTAATAGCTGATTGCGTTGCTGCAAACACCGTTGATAGGACCGGGCTCTTTCCAAAAAAGAGGGGTCGGCCTGAAAAGCTGCCCGGTCGAGCAGGGCACGACGCCCTGCCGGATAGCCTCTAGCTAAACCGACCTCTTCCGGTGAAAACAAAATAGTCGGAAACAAACCTAGAAAATCTGAGCTCTTAGTTACCGTCTTACCATTTATTCGAGCACTTTTTTGTTGTCCCTGAAAAGTTAATTCTATCGTGGTTAGAACATTGCCGCGCATCACCTCCGCAAGGAGCCTGCCGGCTGGCATCCGTCGGCGAATCATTTCACTTCCCGGCGAACCGCGAAAGCTTTTTAAATGTCCTAAAAGATAAATACCCTCAAGAATATTGGTTTTTCCCTGTGCATTATCTCCCCATAAAACGTTGAACCGTCGACCCGGGAGGATTTCAACCTGTTCCAGATTGCGAAAATTATGAAGAACCAGACGACGGAGATACATGAGGCAATTATTCACAGGAGATATTCCCCTGTTCCTTCAAAACCTTAGAGCCTCATGGGCATAATAACAGCAAGGTATTCCTGGTTATTGCAAGGTGTGATCAAACCGGGGGAAAGTTTGTCGCGTAAAGAAAGACATATTTTCTCTTCATCTTGGGCATTGAGAATGTCGATCAGATAGCGTGCGTTAAAACCTACACTGATTTCCTCTCCCTGATATTCAATCTCGATATCCTCGCGGGCATCGCCAAATTCAGGATTGGACGATGACATTTCCAGAAGGTTTTCCTTTATTTCGATCTTAACCCCCTTCGATTTTTCACTGGAGAGAATAGACATGCGTCGTAAAGCATGCAGAAAAGAATCGCGAGGGATAATAGCGGTCAAATCATTATTTTGTGGAATTACCCGGTTGTAGTCTGGAAATTCGCCATCTACAAGGCGCATAACGACAACGGTCTGGTTTTTCTGAATAACTGCGTTATTGTCAAAAAAACCGATTAGCAGTTCGCCTTCACTCTCCTCGGCCATTTTTTTCAGTTCAAAAATGCCCTTGCGAGGAAAGATAACTCCCTTGGCCAACTGTTCGATATGGCTGACATCAAGGGGTTTTTGAATCAGGGAGAGACGATGACCGTCAGTTGCTACCAAACGCAGCAAAGACTGCCCGTCTTTTTCGACCGGTCGGAAATAAATGCCGTTGAGATTGTATTTACTTTCGTCGGTGGAAATAGAGAAGAAGGTCTTATCTACCATCTCTTTGAGCAGGGTGCCATCCACACTGACAAACTGCTCTTTTTGAAAGTGGGGGAAATAAGGAAATTCTTCCGCTGAAAGGCCTACGATATTGAAAAAAGCCTTGCCACAGCGAATTTCAATCCAGCAGTTGTCCTTGGCATTGAAATCTATTTCCTGTTCAGGGAGTTCCTTGATAATCTCGAAAAGTTTTTTCGCAGAAACCGTTATTTTCCCCGGGGATTTAATAGTGGCCGGATAGCTGGCTTTCATTCCTACTTCCAGATCTGTGGCGGTCAGGGTGATTTCGCCGTCTATCGCCTCGATCAAAACGTTGGCCAGAATAGGTATGGTATTTTTCTTTTCTACGATCCCCTGGATACGGGCCAGGCCTTTGATGAATATTTCCTTTTCAATGGCGAAGCGCATATTGTGCCTCCTGTTAACAGCCTACTGTTTATTTAAAGTCTTTTTTTTAAAAAACAGTAGATAGTAGTAGATGCCTGTTGATTTGTTGGTATATGAGAAAAACCGTTATAAATTAATGTCATAGCCTGTGAGAAAAAAAGATCATAGGCTGTGTTGCAAATAGCAGGTTTTGTGGAAAAGTTCGGTTGGGATAAAATTCCTGCACTTGTCAACTTTTTCATCCACACCTTTTTATGTATTCCTAAATACTCAATTCCTTCTTCAACGAATTGATCACGGTGCGGAGTTGAAAATCCTCTTCCATGTTTTTCTCTATCTTTTTTATGGCGTGAATGATCGTCGAATGATCTTTTCCGCCAAAGCGGTCTCCGATCTCAGGGTAGGAGAAGGAAGTCAGTTGCCGCGACAAATACATGGCTATTTGTCGCGGCAGAACAAGTGCTTTCATTCTTTTGGAAGATTTGATATCAGCTACCTTTATTCCATAGTGATGAGCCACTCGTTTCTGAATTTCCTCAACACTGAGTTCCCGTTTTTTCTCAATAAGAATATCCTTCAAAACTTCCTGGGCCATTTCAAGGGTGACCGGAGTTGCCGTAAGGCTGGCGTAAGCACCTATACGCACCAGGTATCCTTCCAACTCACGCACATTATTACTTATGGAGTTCGCTAAAAAATAAGCTACTTCTTCAGGCAAACCTATTCCGTTTGCTTCCGCCTTCATTTTTAAGATAGCGTGCTTTGTTTCCATATCCGGCGCTTGAATGTCGGCAATAAGTCCCCATTCGAAACGTGAACGCAGTCGTTCTTCCAGACCGGGTATTTCCTTGGGAAACTTATCGGAAGTGACCACTATCTGTTTATGGGAATCGTACAAGGCGTTGAAGGTATGAAAAAATTCTTCCTGGGTTCTTTCTTTACCTGCGATAAACTGTACATCGTCGATAAGCAGAACATCCATGGACCTGAATTTGTTACGAAATTCATCCATCTTGGCGTAGCGTAACGAATTTATCAGTTCGTTCATGAACTTTTCCGAGGTGTAATAACAAACTTTCATCTCGGGGTTGTTTTTCAAAATGGCATTTCCGATGGCTGTTACAAGGTGTGTTTTGCCAAGACCTACTCCACCGTAGATGAATAGGGGATTGTAGGTGGTGGCCGGATTATTAGCTACAGCCATTGCGGCGGCACAGGCAAATTGATTCGACGACCCAAGGACGAATTCCTCAAAGGTATATTTTGAGTTGAGGTTAAAACCATTATTTGCGGTGCGACTCGGTGGTTGAGCTGGTGCCGGTGCGGGTGATGGCGCTACAGGTGCAGATACAGGCTTATCGGCTGATTTTTTTTGTGGAGTGGTAGATACCTTTATCACAACGCGATAAGGGTTAGATGCAAGTTTGGAAAAGATATCTTGAATGGTGGAGATGTAGTGGTCCCGTAACCAATCAAGGATAAAACGGTTTGGGACTTCCAGCAGAACCTTGTCTTCCTCCACCCCGGCGAACTTGATTGGTGTAATCCAGGTCGCGAAATGTTGTGGAGTGAGGGTTTGCTCCAACTGCTCGAGGGTTTTTTCCCAAAGTCCGTTCATAGGTTGATTCAGACTACATAAAAGTGTGAAAGTGACAGGACAAAATATAAATTAATCCACAACCATATAAACAGGTGTGGATAAATAATGTTGCCAAGTTGCAACGGCTTATTTATGCTAGTGTCCCGTGGGGAAAAAAGAGTCCTCAAACTATCAAAGGCCCCTTGCTTTTGCAAGAAATTTTTAGATTGGATTGATGCCTTCATTTCGCCGGTTAAGGGGTTTTCTTGTGTTTCATGCTTGACAAAAAAATTCGAACGTGGTTAATAATGCGATTCGTTAAATTTCCTTGTTACCATTTCCTGAGGATATAAATAAGCTACAGAGGAGATACAAATGTCCAAGAGAACCTATCAGCCCAGCAGAATCCGTAGAAAGAGAACTCACGGTTTCCGTGCCCGGATGCAGAGTAAAAACGGCCGTTCTGTAATTCGGCGCCGTCGTGCCCGTGGCCGCAACAAGTTGGTTGTAACTATTCCCACCAAATAGTTAATGTATATGGGTCGCGGCACCTACTCCTTTCCCAAAGAGCGCCATCTGCGAAAATCCACTGATTTTCGGCGGGTGAGGCAAGGGGGAAAACGCCGGCATACACCCAGCTTTACCGTTGTAATTTTATATCGATCGAACAGCCTCACTCGCCTTGGATTGACCGTTAGTCGTAAGGTTGGTGGGGCTGTTCAGCGCAATCGGGTAAAGCGATTGGTTAGAGAGTTTTTTCGTAATTATATTAATGGGTTGCCTGTTGGCGCCGACATATCAATTATTGCTAAGGTAGGCGCAGCCGATTTAAGTTATGCTCGGGTCTGTGAGGAATTGATGTTTTTGGTAGAAGAATAACCAAGGCTATCCTATCATGCTGCAAAAAGCGGTTCTCGCATTATTAACTTTCTACCAGCGATTTATTTCACCTCTTAAGGCACCTTCCTGCCGGTTTTATCCCAGCTGTTCCAGTTATGCCTATGAAGCGGTAGTCAAGTACGGAGTCGCGCGAGGTCTTGTTAAAACAGTCGTTCGTCTTGGACGCTGTCACCCCTTCCATCCAGGCGGCTACGACCCGGTTTAATACTCTGCTGCAACCGCCAGCCGACAAACGGAGATTTTTTAAATGGAAAATAAAAATATTCTTATTGCCTTTGTCCTTATGCTGGTGGTTTGGGTGGCAGGTCCTATTCTGTTTCCTCCTTCCGAACAGCCAGAAAATACAGATTCTCAGCCTGCTTCCGTTGTTGAAGAACCTGTTGTTACCACGGAAATTCCGGCTCAAACTACAGTAGTGGGACAAACTATTGAAGTACCTCAACAGGAACGTACTGTTACTGTCAAGACGAATCGTTATGAAGCAGTGTTCAGTTCAGCCGGCGGCCGGTTAAAGTCGCTGAATCTACCCGGTTATTCACAGACTACCGATCCGGATTCGCCGCCGGTATCGCTGGTAGAGGCAGCCGCTTCCCAACTGGCGACTTTGCGTACCCAGGGGTTAGGTGAGTTTGATATATCGTCAGAGGGTTTTTATGCTCTATCTATTGAGGAAGACCTGATTGAGTTGGGAACTGACGAGGAGAAACAAATCGTTTTTAGCGCCATATCCCCTCGTGGTCTTAAAGTTGAGAAAATATATAAATTTCGGGGCAATTCCTTCGATTTCGATTTGCAGGTCAGAGTAACTAACCTCGGTACCCAAACAGTCCGTGGCGCTACCAGTTTAAGCCTGGTAGAGCCATGGGACGAATCGATGAAGGGTTCCCGCTATTCTTTTGTCGGACCAGCAGTCTATGACGGAGAAAAAGTACATACCCATGATGTCGAAGACCTGGAGGAGGAATCACCGGTTTACGGTAGTTCATCGGTATGGACCCTCTTCGAGCGTAAATACTTTATGTCCGCTGTGGTTGCATTGGCCGATGCGGGAGAAAAATTCCGGATTTCCAAAAGTGGTGATCTGGTAGAGAACTCTATAGAAACTTCTTATACCGTATTGGCAGCTGGTCAATCCACAAGTGCAGATTATCTTTGTTTCTTTGGTCCTCGAGATATTGAGATTTTAGAACAGGTTGGCCACCAGCTCGATCAAGCTATCGATTTCGGATTTTTCGGCATTATAGCCCGGCCCTTGCTTAGTGTATTGAAGTTCTTTTATAGCTATGTAGGGAATTGGGGTATAGCTATAATCTTATTGACCTGTATTATTAAATTGCTTTTCTGGCCTTTGACTCAGAAAAGTTATAAGTCTATGAAAGCCATGCAAACTTTGCAGCCAGAAATGCAGAAGTTGCGCGAAAAATATAAGAATAATAAAGAGCAGCTCAATAGAGAAATTATGGCTCTTTACAAGAATAAGCGGGTTAATCCCATGGGCGGGTGTCTGCCTATGTTCGTGCAGATTCCGGTCTTTTTTGCCTTGTACAAAGTGTTGTTAGGTACCATCGCCTTGCGGCATGCGCCTTTTGCCTTCTGGCTGCAGGATTTGTCCGTCAAGGATCCTTATTACATTACCCCGATTATTATGGGGGGTACGATGTTTCTGCAGCAGAAGATGAGCCCGAGTACGATGGATCCCGCCCAGGCCAAGATATTTATGTTTATGCCTATTATCTTTACCTTCATGTTCCTTAACTTTCCTTCGGGGCTGGTTTTGTACTGGATGGTTAACAATATCTTGACGATCCTTCAACAGTGGCATGTTAACCGTGAGCCTAAAGTTGCTGTCAGCTGATTTTAGGTAGGGAAGGGTTTGCAATCCAGGGTAGATATTGTTTTGGGAGGGAGCGTCTGCTGCCTCCCTTACTTTTAGGTGATCTTACAAGTGATAATCGATAACCAGGATACTATCGTCGCAATTGCTACTGCCCCCGGTGAAGGGGGTATCGGTATCGTTCGACTTTCCGGTTCAGATGCCGAAAAAATCCTCTTGTTATATTTTCAATCTGCCGGAAATTGCGATCAGTTGTCTTCTCATCGTCTTTATTACGGCCGCTTTCGTCAAATCGATGGAGAAATGATAGATGAGGTGATGGCCGTCATCATGCGAGCTCCTCGATCCTATACCAGGGAAGACGTGGTTGAAGTTCACTGCCACGGTGGCAGTGTCGTATTGCGTCGAATTGTCGATCTGTTTGTAAATGCCGGGGCGCGTCTGGCCCGGCCTGGGGAATTTACTCTCCGAGCTTTTCTTAATGGTCGTATCGATTTAACTCGCGCAGAAGCGGTAATCGATGTCATACGGTCCCGTAGCGAGGCTGCATGCCGTGTCGCTCTCGGGCAATTGGAGGGACGTTTATCTCAAAAGCTATTCGGTTATAGGGATGGTATAAGTGATTTGCTTGCCGAAGTGGAAGCAGGGATAGATTTTCCCGAGGAAGAACTCCCCCTTGCTGATCGTCATCGTCTTATCGAAACATCCAAGCTCCTGGAACAGGATATGACAGCTCTTCTCGAATCTTTTGAGTCGGGCCGTCTTCTGCGCGATGGACTCTCTATTCTTATTTTTGGAAAACCAAATGTTGGAAAAAGTTCATTAATGAACACCTTGCTGGGTGAAGCGAGGACTATTGTCTCTGATATTCCAGGGACGACCAGAGATACTGTTGAAGAGAGTTTGCTTCTTAAGGGGATGCCTTTAAGACTCATCGATACCGCTGGGGTCAGGCAGACTCATGATCCTGTAGAGGTACAAGGGGTTCAGCGCGCCCAATCCAAGGTAGCTGGTGTGGATCTTGTTCTTTTAGTGGTCGATGGTAGCCAATCCCTGGATGAGGATGATCAAAAAGCTTTGCAGTCCTGCGATCCTGATCGCACACTGTTGGTTTTAAATAAACAAGATTTGGGTGTATGTCAGCTTCCAGTTGAATTTCAAGCACTCCCCGCGATATCGATCAGTGCTCGTGATTCATCTGGAATCGGTGATTTACTGGATGGGGTTGAATCTTTCTTTTCCCAAACCACTGGAAGTGAGGGGAGGGAGACAACACTTCTTTCTGACCGCCGGCACCGCGAATCATTATTGTTGACCCGTAATGCGCTAGAACGCTTCAGGTTGAGTATAGAAGATGATAGTCCTACAGAACTAGGCGCTCTTGAGTTAAGGGAAGCCTTACAATCCTTGGGGGAGATCACCGGGGAAACAGCTCCTGAGGACATTCTTGAAAAAATATTTACACGTTTCTGTATCGGAAAATAGAAATGTTTCACGTGAAACATTCGCGGAGAGGGGCTAGAAAGCTCTTACAGGTAAGCTATGTATAGTTATGGTAAGGAATACGAAGTTATAGTTGTAGGGGCAGGTCATGCAGGTTGTGAAGCTGCTTTAGCTACCGCGCGTATGGGGTGTCGCACTCTTCTGTTGAATTTAAGTCTGGATGCGGTTGCCCAGATGTCCTGTAATCCGGCTATAGGTGGGTTGGCCAAGGGTCACCTGGTAAAAGAGATCGATGCGCTAGGTGGCGCAATGGCTAGGTGTATCGATGCCACAGGAATTCAATTTCGTATCCTGAATACCAAAAAAGGACCAGCAGTACGTGCGTCCAGGGCTCAGGCAGATAGGCGCAGGTATCAGGCGTGGATGAAACAGTATGTTGAAGACCAGCCGTTGATAGACCTTAAGCAAGGTGCGGTGGTGGGTTTGTTGATGGAGGATGGTCGCCTTAAAGGAGTTAAAACCAGGGAAGGTTTAGAGTTTGTTGGTAAGACGGTGGTTTTAACTACCGGTACCTTTATGCGTGGGCTAATCCATGTAGGATTGGAGAATTATCCCGGCGGACGAGCGGGGGAGCCGCCTTCGGAAGGGTTGTCTGATCACTTAAAAGAGCTTGGGTTTACGGTTGGTCGTTTAAAAACAGGAACCCCTCCTCGTATCGATGGCAACACGGTGGACTTTTCCAAGGTTGAGCCTCAGCCGGGAGATTTGCCGCCCCAGCCCTTTTCTTTTGAGACTGAAGAAATAAAAGGAAAACAGATTAGTTGCTATATAACCGGAACCAACCCCAAGACCCATGAAATTATAAGATCCGGTCTTGATAGATCCCCTCTGTATAGCGGGGTGATTGAGGGAGTGGGTCCTAGGTATTGTCCTTCTATCGAAGATAAGGTGGTACGTTTTCCTGAAAAAGAATATCATCAGGTTTTCTTGGAGCCGGAAGGATTAGACACGTCGGAGATGTATCCAAATGGTTTGCCGACATCGCTTCCTCCGGATGTTCAACTGAAGTTTTTACGTACAATCCCAGGGCTTGAACAGGTAGAGATAACCAGGCCTGGATATGCTATTGAATATGATTTTGTTGACCCTATCCAACTAAAGCCGTCTCTGGAAACCAAAAGAGTAGAGGGATTATTTCATGCCGGTCAAATTAATGGGACTTCTGGGTATGAGGAGGCCGCAGCTCAAGGGTTGATTGCAGGAATTAACGCGGGTTTGAAGGTTAAAGGGCAGGATCCAGTAGTGATAAGGCGAGAGCAGGGTTATGTAGGTGTGCTCATCGATGACCTGGTAAATCTGGGGACTAAAGAACCTTATCGAATGTTTACTTCCCGGGCAGAGTATCGGCTGCTGTTGCGGGAAGACAATGCGGATCAACGCCTGACCGAATTGGGATATAAAATTGGTTTGGTTTCAGAAGAGCGTTGGCACCGTTATCAGGAAAAAATGAAGTGTATCGCTAAGGGTCAAGAAATATTAAAGGAAATCAGAGTTTCCCCGGGGGATAAAGAATTAATCGAATCTTTGGGTCTTCAGGGGTTAAAAAATGGTCTAAGTCTCGAACAGTTGCTTCGCAGACCTGAAATTACCATGCAAAAATTAGGAGAGCTGATTCCGGGATTGGCTGAAATGCCTCTGGATGTACAGGATCAGTTAGAAACAAGTATCAAGTATGAAGGGTATATTAAGCGCCAGGTGGATCAGGTTGAGCGGTTCAAAAAAACAGAGGAAGTGTTGATTCCGGAAGTTTTTGATTACGAGGCGCTTAATTCTTTATCGGCGGAAGTCAGAGAAAAGTTGCAGAGAATTCGCCCTTTAAGCCTGGGACAGGCATCAAGAATACCCGGCGTAACGCCAGCAGCGATAGCTATACTGGCCGTAGCGCTTCGTCGAGGAACGAATGCCTGACCGAGCCTTGTTAGAGAAAATGCTTCAGCAGGTCAATGTGAATTTATCGGCCAAAGCTCTATCTGAACTTCTCTGGTTCAGGGATGAATTGTTGCGCTGGAATAAAAGAATAAATTTGACGGCAATTACTGACCCTGTTGAAATCCTCGAAAAGCACCTGGTTGATTCTTTGACCTTGATTCCATTTTTAAATTCAGAGGGGACTCTCCTTGATATGGGCTCAGGAGGTGGTTTTCCTTCTATCCCTCTTAAAATAGCAGAGCCGGCATATAAAATATGGTCTGTTGATGCCGTAGGGAAAAAAATTTCTTTTCAAAAACATGTGAACAGATCTTTGAGATTTCAGGATTTTTATCCTCTCCATAAGCGTCTTGAGGACCTCCAGGGAATAGAGGGTTTAGATCCCTTTGACATGATAGTAACAAGAGCCTTTGCGCCCCTGCGTGAGATATTGATATTGGCAGAACCTGTCTTGGCAAAAACCGGCATGGTGGTCGCGATGAAAGCTGCCGATGGGATGGAAGAATTAGAAAAAAACAGAGGATATTTGAAAGACTCGGGCTTTTATTGTCAACGGACAATCCAAATGCAATTACCCCTTTCCAAGGCGAAACGCACCCTGTTGTTTTTTCAAAAAGAAAATACCTGACAACAGATATTAGCCCGGATGAGTGGAAGCCCTGCCAATCAGGCCATGGAAACTTCCAAAAAAAGGACAAGGTGAAGGGCTGAAAAGATATGTAAAATTTCAGAGATGAAAACCTGAAAAATAAGTTTAATTCGATAATATCCTCAGCTAATCATGGTATTTTCTTTTCACTCTCACGGCAAAATATGATAGCCTCCTGAAGCACCCGCTAAACAGAAAGGAAGCCTTTATGGCACAGATCATTGCCGTGGCCAACCAGAAGGGCGGGGTCGGAAAAACGACGACGGCGATTAACCTTGCTGCCTCATTGGCCGCAGCAGAGCAGCAAACCCTCCTCGTCGACCTGGACCCCCAAGCTAACGCCAGCAGTGGCGTAGGGCTTGAACGCACTACACTGCAGTATACGACCTACCACGCTTTACTGGGCGAGGCCAAGGCCAGTGATATTGTTTGTAAAACACCACTAAACTGTTTGCAGATATTGCCGGCGACAACAGATCTTATCGGCGCCGAAATAGAGTTGGTCTCGGAGCCGAACCGGGAAACCCGCCTGCGAACGGCCCTTTCTGAAATATCCAATAATTACGACTATATAGTAATAGACTGTCCTCCCTCATTAGGGCTTCTAACGATCAATGCACTGACTGCGGCGGATTCCGTATTGGTGCCTTTACAGTGCGAATATTACGCAATGGAGGGGCTTACCCAGCTAAGCAAGACCATCCGCTTAATACAGCGGCAACTAAATCCCAATCTTACTTTGAAGGGGATACTGCTGACCATGTTTGATCGCCGCAATAACTTATCTCATCAAGTTAGTGAAGAAATCAGGCGCCATTATAGCGATAGGGTATTCGAAACGGTCATTCCCCGAAATGTCCGGCTTTCGGAAGCACCTAGCCATGGTTTGCCGGTATTGCTTTACGACATAGCATCCACCGGGGCGGCAGCCTACCTGTCCCTGGCAAAAGAAATTATCTCAACGGGGAATTAATATGGCCAAAAGACCTGCTCTTGGAAAAGGTATCGGAGCTTTATTGACTTCGGCAACCGAAGACAATGGACGAAAATACTTTCTATGTCCCATAGAGGAGTTGCGACCTCATGATCAACAGCCTCGAAAGTCTTTTGATGACGCCAAAATGACCGAACTGGTCGCATCGGTGCGGGAAAAAGGTATTATTCAACCGCTGGTAGTGCGCCGCATGGACGATCATTACCAGATTATTGCCGGCGAGCGGCGCTGGAGGGCAGCACAAAAAGCTTCTCTGCATGAAGTTCCCGTGGTCATTCAGGATGTTACCGAAGATATGGCCTATGAGATGGCCATTATTGAAAATATCCAACGGGAAGATCTTAACCCCATTGAAGAGGCCGAAGCGTATCGCCAGTTGATCGACCGTTTTGAATTGACCCAGGAAGTCGCTGCAAAGCGGGTTGGCAAGGATCGTTCCTCGGTGGCGAATTCAATGCGTCTCTTGAGATTGCCAAAAATCGTTCAAAACGATGTGGTGAACGGGGCGCTTTCCATGGGCCATGCGCGAGCATTGCTGTCTTTGGAAGACGCCCAGGATATCCTCGAAGCCCGGGAACAATTATTACAAAAAAAACTTTCTGTCCGTGAAACAGAGTCTCTGGTTCGCAAAATCAAGAATTTCGCGAATCAACCCAAAAAACCGGCAAAGCCTCAACCCGATCCTGAATTGCAATATTTGGCTGAAGAATTGCAAAGATCTCTTGGCACACATGTGTCGATTCATTCTAAGAAAAAGGGTGGGAAAATAGAAATCAGCTATTTTTCTGCTGAAGATTTAGATCGCCTGTTGGAATTGTTAGGCGTTTCATGAGGAAATGAGCGAATGAAGGGGAGGAAGGATAAATCGGTTATGCGCAAAGATGCGGCAGCAGATAAAATAAAGGCATTTTTGGGGGCGGGTAGTCAGTTTGAAGGGACCCTGGTCTTTGAAGATATCGTCCGCATGGACGGTTCATTCAGTGGCAAGATTACCTCAAAAGATACGTTGATCGTTGGAGAAACAGCAAATATCGAGGCCGATATTTCTGTAGGCACCTTGATTCTCAGTGGTCGCTTCAAGGGACAGGTTACAGCAAATGTGCGAGTGGAATTGCGCGCTCCGGCGCAAGTAGAAGGAGCCATTAATACACCCTCTCTGGTGGTAGAAGAGGGTGTTTTAATGAACAGCACCATTTCTATGGGCCAAGCGCAGCCTCGTCCAACGGCGGATATATCTGAATAATCAGCCAGCGAATTCGTTCTTTAGAGAAAAAGGGATTGACAAGAGTCAGTCGCCTATTGTTATATTTGCGGTCGCCGTGCGGGTTATTTACACTCTTGTCCTTTGAGAGAAAAACCACTTTATTGGCTAAGGACGACGATTTAATGGCGAACTCTATTTCTCCTCGTCGTTTCTCCGGCAGTATACGGGCCTTTTTCAGGGCGAATTATTAATTTATTTCACACCGCCCTGAAGTCGGATGTCCCCCGAATGTTGATTTTGACCCAAGATACATTAATTTGTTGAATAATTTTAAAGACTTTGAGGTATTGCTGTGATCAAGGTTGATTGGACCATATTATTGCAAGCTGCCAATTTTTTCATTTTGATGGGAGCGCTGCATTTGATCTTGTTCCGGCCGCTAGGCAAGGTCATGCAGGCTCGCCGGAATGAAATCGATGGCAATCTCCAGCAGGCCGGAGTTCTTGAGGATCAACTCAGTGGAGATCTGGCGGCCTATCAGGAAAAATTGCAAAAAGCCAAAGTGGAAATTGCCAACGAGCGGAAGCAATTTCGTCAAGAGGTCACGACAGAAGCAGCCAGAATGCTAAGCGTGGCCAATGAAGAAGCCGCCTCAGAGCTTCAGGCTATTAAGGACCGCGTGGTTGATGAGAAGGACCAGGCTTTGATTGAATTGAGGAGCCAGGCTGAATCGCTGGCTGCCCAAATTGCTCAGAAAGTTGTGGGGAGGGCGCTTTGAAAAGCAGATATAAAAGCAATATGAGCGGCATCGTCACACCTGTAGCTTCGATCGGCCTGATGTTAGTTATGGCCGGGTTGGCTTATGCCTCTGGTGACGCGCATGGAGCCGATAGCGGGGCTCTGCTAAAGGACTTTATTTATCGTTGCTTGAACTTCGCTGTCATATTTGGAGCCCTTTTCTATGTTTTAGCCAAGCCGCTGCGCAAGGGTTTGGGAGACAGGCGGGCTCAATTAATTGAAAATCTGGAACAGGCCAACAAGGCCCGTGAGCTGGCGGAAGCCAAGGTTGTCGAATATGAGCGTAAACTGGCCAACAGTGACCGTGAAATAGCCGATTTGCTGGAACAGGCCAGGGAGGCAAACAGCCGCGAACGGGCCAATGCTTTGGCGGAAGCTCAGGCTGTTGCCGATACGGTGCGCAAAGAAGCCAGGCAATGTGCTGACCGGGAAATTGAACGGGCCCGTCGCGAATTACGGGCGGAAACGGCACAGATGGCCGTAAGCATGGCTGAAGAACGGTTGCGCCAGCAAATCACAAAAGAGGATCATTCTCGGCTGGTGACGGAAAATCTGCAGCAGATGGAGAGTCAATCGTGAGTGTCAGTGTAATATCCAAGCGATATGCCAGAGCTCTGGTTCTTTTAGGCCGGGAACGGAACGCATTGGACCGGTTTCGGGAAGAACTCGACAGGCTGGTGCAAGCCTTTGCTGTAGAGAAGCGCCTGGGGCTGCTGCTGGAAAGCCCTTCGCTGCCAACGGCGAAAAAGGACGCGGTCCTGGCCAGCCTGGTTTCCCTGCTCCAGTTATCCGGTGAAATCAGTAATTTTCTCGGATTGCTGCAAAGCAAGGATCGCCTGCGCTATCTTTCTCAGATCGAAAAGGAATTTAGCCGCCTGGCCGATGAAGCCTCGGGTGTGCAGCGGGTTCAGGTTCACACGGCTGTCGCTCTTCAGGATAGCGAGCGTGAGGCCTTAAGCGCGTCCCTTGCGGAACGCAGTGGACGACGGATAGTGCTGGAAGAGCATTGCGATCCTGCTCTGATTGGTGGATTGCATGTAGAACTGGATGGGCAGGTGCTTGACGGAACGGTGCGTACGCAATTGAAGCGAATTGCCAAGACCATAACAGAGGGTGAATAATTCTCATGGAAATCAGAGCAGAAGAGATCTGTAATCTCATAAAAGAGCAGATCGAGAATTTTGATCGCGAAGTAGAAGTTAGTGAGATGGGTACCATCATCTCCGTCGGTGACGGTATAGCACGTATCTATGGCCTCGATAATGCCATGGCTGGCGAGCTACTGGAATTTCCCGGGGAAACGATGGGCATGGTACTCAACCTCGAAGAAGACAACGTCGGTGCCGCCATTCTTGGTGAAGGACATCACATCAAGGAAGGGGATACCGTTAAGCGTACCGGTCGTATCGTTGAAGTTCCGGTAGGTGAAGAGCTTATCGGCCGGGTGGTCAACGGTATAGGTCAAGCCATCGACGGTGGTGGCGCAATCTCTACCGAAAAGACCAGTCAGGTGGAAGTTAAGGCACCGGGTATTGTTACCCGGAAATCGGTTGCCGAGCCTTTACAGACCGGTCTGAAAGCCGTCGACTCCATGGTTCCCATCGGTCGCGGCCAGCGGGAGCTGATTATCGGTGACCGTCAGACCGGTAAAACCGCCCTGGCCATCGACACCATCATCAACCAGAAGGGCCAGGATATCGTCTGCATCTATGTTGCCATTGGACAGAAATGTTCCACGGTAGCCCAGGTGGTGGACAAACTTCGCCAGCACGGTGCGATGGATTACACCATGGTTGTTTCAGCCAGCGCCAGTGACCCGGCTCCGCTTCAATTTATCGCCCCTTATACCGGGGTCACCATGGGTGAGTATTTCCGCGACAACGGCAAGCATGCCTTGATCGTCTACGATGATCTTTCCAAGCATGCTGTGGCTTACCGTCAGCTCTCTTTGTTGCTGCGACGTCCACCGGGCCGCGAAGCTTTCCCTGGCGATGTTTTTTATCTCCACAGCCGCCTGTTGGAGCGTGCCGCCAAGCTTACCGATGAACTCGGTGGCGGCAGTCTGACCGCTCTTCCGATTATCGAAACGCAGGCCGGCGACGTATCCGCCTACATTCCGACCAATGTAATTTCCATTACCGACGGCCAGATTTTCCTTGAAACGGACCTGTTTTATTCCGGTGTTCGCCCGGCTATCAACGTCGGCCTGTCCGTATCCCGTGTTGGCGGTAGCGCCCAGGTCAAGGCCATGAAACAGGTGGCGGGTACTCTGCGTCTGGCCTTGGCTCAGTATCGGGAAATGGCGGCTTTTGCCCAGTTCGGTTCGGACCTCGATGTCGAGACCCAAAAGCAGCTCCATCGCGGGGCCCGTTTGGTGGAAATTCTCAAGCAGCCCCAGTATCAGCCGCTGCCGGTTGAGAAACAGGCCCTGATCATCTTTGCAGCGAACAACGGCTACGTTGATGATTATCCATTGGGGGGCATGCGCCGCTACGAGGAAGAGCTTTTCAGCTTCATTGACACCCGCCACCCTGATCTAATCGAGCAGATGCGGGAGAAGAAGGCCATTGACAGCGATTTGCAAGAGCAGATCAAAAAAGCTCTGGACGAATTTAAGAACGAGTTTGTGGCCTGAGCAAGGCAGAAGGCAATAGGCGATGGCGAACCTGAAGGACATAAAAAAACGCATCACCTCGGTTAAGAACACGCAGCAGATCACCCGAGCTATGAAAATGGTGGCTGCAGCGCGTTTTCGCAAGGCTAATGAGGCCGTCGTAGCGGCACGTCCCTACTCGGACAAGCTGCATGAAGTGCTCTCCAGCCTGGCTTTGCGTGAAGAGCGTAAGGTGCATCCCCTGCTGGCCCGGCGTAACAGCAAGAAAAAGGCGTTGCTCCTGGTTATGACGTCCGATCGAGGCTTGTGCGGTGGATTCAATGTCAATATCACCAAGGCTTCCGAAGCCTTTGTTAACGACGAAACCACAGGCTTTGAGTCTTACGACATGATGGTTATCGGTCGCAAGGGCAAGGAATATTTCGCCCACCGTCCGGACTATAACGTCAAAGAGTGTCACGAAGGGGTGACCAGTCAGGCTTCTTACGGTGTTGCCTCGCTGCTTGGCCAAGAGATCGTGGCCGGTTACAGTGAGGGTGTCTACGACGGTGTCTTTGTGGTTTACAATGCCTTTCGCAGTGCCATCAGTCAGGAAGTGACTGTGAATCAATTGCTGCCCATTATACCGCGAGAGGCTCCTAAAGATGCGGTGGTGACCAGCTATATTTACGAGCCGGGTCGTGGCGAAGTACTGAACTCGATATTGCCTAAATATGTCGAAGTACAGATTTATCGGGCCTTCGTCGAGTCCCTGGCTTCTGAGCACGGCGCACGAATGAGTGCCATGGACAATGCCACCCAAAACGCTGCGGAAATGATCAACACTCTGACCTTGCAGTATAATCGGGCGCGGCAGGCGGTGATCACTACGGAATTGATGGAAATCATTTCAGGCGCGGAATCGGTTTAACAAGTTCACCCGGAACCGCGCTCGCGGTGGGGATTAGGAGGAAAAGTTCACCATGAATACAGGTAAAATCTCCCAGGTAATCGGACCGGTGGTTGACGTCGAATTTCCCGACGGACAATTGCCCGAGATATATCACGCCCTCAAGATGAGTAACCCTTCTCTCGGCGACGAGGAATGGAACCTGGTCGTTGAGGTTGCTCAGCACCTTGGCGAGAACACGGTGCGTACCATTGCTATGGATAGTACCGACGGTTTGGTGCGGGGCCAGCAGGTTCTCGATACAGGTCGACAGATCACCATGCCCGTTGGCCGCGGCACCCTGGGACGGATTCTTAATGTCGTCGGTGAGCCGGTGGATGAGATGGGTCCGGTTGAAAGTGACACCCAGTGGGAAATTCACCGCCCTGCTCCCGAGTTTGTCGAGCAATCGACGAAGGTTGAGGCTTTCGAAACCGGGATCAAGGTTGTTGATCTCCTGGCCCCTTATGCCCGTGGTGGCAAGATCGGTCTGTTCGGTGGCGCCGGTGTCGGCAAGACCGTTCTGATCATGGAATTGATCCATAATATCGCCAAGCAGCACGGTGGCTATTCGGTCTTTGCCGGTGTCGGAGAGCGTACCCGTGAAGGTAACGACCTGTGGCATGAAATGAAAGAATCGGCGGTTCTCGACAAGACCGCCCTGGTTTATGGCCAGATGAATGAACCGCCCGGTGCACGTGCCCGAGTTGCTCTGTCGGCCCTGACGGTTGCTGAATATTTCCGTGATGAGCAGAATCAGGACGTACTGCTCTTTGTCGATAACATTTTCCGTTTTACTCAGGCGGGCTCCGAGGTTTCGGCCCTGCTTGGCCGGATTCCTTCGGCGGTTGGTTACCAGCCTACCCTGTCGACCGAAATGGGCGAGCTGCAGGAGCGTATTACCACGACCAAGAACGGCTCCATTACGTCCGTTCAGGCCATTTATGTCCCGGCGGACGACTTGACTGACCCGGCTCCGGCGACTACCTTTGCTCACCTCGATGCAACCACGGTTCTGTCCCGTCAGATTGCAGAGCTTGGTATTTATCCGGCCGTCGACCCGCTGGACTCAACCAGCCGTATTCTCGATCCTCAGGTTGTCGGCGACGAGCACTACCAGGTGGCCCGAGATGTTCAGTTTGTTCTGCAGCGCTACAAAGACCTTCAGGACATTATTGCCATCCTCGGTATGGACGAATTGTCCGAAGAGGATAAGCAGGTCGTCGGGCGCGCTCGTCGAATTCAGAAATTCCTGTCCCAGCCTTTCCATGTGGCCGAGATCTTTACCGGTACCCCTGGTAAGTATGTAGAGCTTAAAGAGACTATCCGCGGTTTTAAGGAGATTGTCGCAGGCAAGCACGACAACGTTCCCGAGCAGGCTTTTTATATGGTCGGAACCATCGAGGAAGTGCTGGAAAATGCCGCGCGGATGGCCGGCTAAGCTGGTTAGTCCTTAGCCCAGGAGAAGCAGCGAATGGCGCAAAAACTTACTTTAGAACTGGTCACACCGGCAAAGCAGGTGCTTTCGGAAGCGGTGGATGAAATAATTGCTCCCGGCAGCATGGGACAGTTCGGTGTGTTGCCGGGCCACACCCCGATGTTGACCACCCTGGATGTCGGTGAGCTTAGCTACCGTAAGGGGAATGAAACCTTCTATGTGGCTGTCAACTGGGGCTATGTGGAAGTTGAAGATGACCGGGTAATAATTCTGGTGGAGACTGCCGAGATCGAGGATGAAATCGATCTGGAACGGGCCAGGGCTGCCCTGGGTCGCGCCGAAGAGGCGCTGGCCGAGATGTCTGCCGAAGAAAAAGAATATCTCGTCATGCAACAGGCACTGGCCCGGGCGATGGCCCGAATCCAGGTAGCGAGCCGTAAAGCCCGCTAAGAAAGTTCTGTAAATCAAAGCACTAAAAAAGGCGACCATTAGAGGTCGCCTTTTTTAGTGTGGAAGGCTTGAGCCCGGCTGGATGCCTCTGCTACCATTGGAAACTATGACTCGCAGCATTATTCACCTCGATCTGGACGCTTTTTACGCCTCCGTGGAACAGCTAGATGACCCGCAATTGCGGGGTGTTCCCGTATTGGTTGGCGGGCGCTCCGGGCGTGGGGTGGTCTGTGCCTGTTCCTATGAGGCTCGGCGTTTCGGCGTACACTCGGCCATGCCCATGTCCAGAGCGCTTCGGCTCTGCCCGACAGCTGTGGTGCGGCCGGTGCGCATGGAGCGGTATCGTCAGGTTTCCAGGCAGGTTCTTAATATTTTTTCCCGATTTACAGATCGCATCGAAACCCTTTCGCTTGATGAAGCTTTTTTGGATGTCAGCGGTTGCGAACGTCTGTTCGGGACACCGGTTCAGATCGCTGCCCGGATCAAGGAAGCGGTTCTCCAGGAAACGGGTCTGACCATCAGTGCCGGCGTGGCAGGAAATAAGTTCCTGGCCAAACTGGCCTCGGATCATCAGAAGCCCGACGGACTCTATGTGGTTCCGGAACCAGCGGATAGTTTCCTGTTGCCCTTGCCCCTTAAACGCTTATGGGGGGTCGGTCCGGTAACTTGCCAGAGATTGGAAAGGCTGGGACTTCGCACCGTTGCCGACTTGCGCCAACTTAGTGAATCACGCCTGGAACAGCTGTTCGACAGTGCGGGACGGCAGCTTTACCGGTTGGCCCGGGGCGAGGATTCCCGTCCGGTTGTCGTCGAGAGTAAAGCGCACTCCATCGGCCATGAGGATACCTTTGACCATGACCTGCAGGATCCGCTTGAGTTGCATCGGTCGCTGCTCGACCTTGCCGAGCGGGTGGCGATGCGATTGAGGAGAAAGGGCTTTGCCGGAAGCGTCGTTCAGCTCAAGGTTCGTTACGCCGATTTTACCACTGTTACCCGTCGCCGCACTGTCGATCCACCCCTCGATTCAGCCCTGGCTATTTTTCAGGTGGCAAAGGAACTGCTTCAGCGCACCGATGCTGGAGAACGGTCTGTGAGGCTGCTCGGTATCAGCCTGAGTCAATTGCTGGAAGGCCACGAAATTCAGGGCGACCTGTTTGGCGATGAACAAAGAGAAAGGGTTTCCGCCCTCGATGGTGCGGTGGATCAGTTGCGGCAGCGTTACGGTGTCAAAGGTGTGCAAAGAGCCAGCCTGATGGCAGGGGACGGAAGAGAATCAACTCCGGAAACGGGGGGCGATAATCGGGAGGGCTCTTAGCAGAGACTTCCGGTTGTGAATTTCCAGGGTAGCAGTGGGGCGAAGATTCCGTTGGTCGAGCTGATGAAAAAGCCCGGAAAAATCGGCGCTGCCCTCGCCAGTGGCCAAATGGGCGTCCCGGTCGCCATGGTTATCGTGCAGATGAAGGTGATGCAGGTGGGTGCCGAGGGCGTTGAACCACTCTTCCAGACTTCCTTTCCCAAAAAGGTGCCAGTGTCCGATGTCGAAGCAATGGCCCAGCCAGGGTGAATTGATTTCATTCAGCAGGGCTTGCAGGGTGTCGGGATATTCTTCAAAAATATTTTCAAGGGCCAGTCGACAGTTCTGTTCCTCCGCCTGGGCGATGAGCTCGGGCCAGAAACGCAGGCTGGCTTCTATCCATAATTCATTACGGTCGCCGTAATGCCAGCGGAAAAAACCGGGGTGAAAGACAATTTGGCGGGCCTTTAACAGTCCGGCGAACTGAAGGGTACGATCGAAGCGGCGGCGAGTCACATCTCGAACCAACGGGTCGATGGCACCGGGGTTTAGGTCCATGAAAGGAGCATGCACGGTAACTCTCAGGCCGGCACCGGCAAGTTTTCGGCTCCATTCACCCAGTTCGGCCGGCGAACGGTCAAGGTCGAACCATTTAAAGGCGATTTCCGGTTGCAGACGTTCTTCGATGAGCAGAGGCAGCAATTCATCGAACTGACCGCAGGGAACATGGACATGTAAACGGTCGTTCATGACTTCAACCCCCCGAGGCGACCTGTTCAAGCTTCTGAATAGCCGGAGGCTCACCGATGGTGATTAACACATCTTCGGCTTCAATAGTTGTGGTCGATTCCGGATTGAACATCATCTGACCGCTGTTCTTCTTGATGGCAATGATCATGATGCCCCAGTCTCGACGCATCCCGGAGGAGATCAGGGTCTTGTCGATCAGCGTCGAGCCGGGCGCAACCCGAATTTCTTCCAACTGCAATTCGAGGTTCTGGCTGCCCACAGCAATGTCTATGAAATCGACCACTGACGGCCGCAGCACCGCCCAGGCCATCCGGTTGGCGCCGATTTTATAGGGCGAGATGACCTTGGTCGCACCGGCGCGTATCAGCTTTTTCTCCGTACCTTCTTCACCGCAACGGGCCAGAATAAAGAGATCGGGGTTAAGGCCCCGGGCAGTGAGGGTGATATAAACGTTGGCCGTTTCCGAATCGACGGCGGTAATCAAACCCTTTGCGCGCTGTATGCCGGCCTCGATCAATGCTTCGTCATCCGTAGCGTCGCCTTGCACAAAAAGAGCTCCTTCGGTGGCAAGTCTTTCGCAGATCTCCGGATCCCGTTCCACGACCACGAAGGGCACCGGCCGGGAGCGGAATTCGCTACTGATCAAAGTGCCGATGCGGCCATAACCGCAGACGATATAATGGCCCTGGAGTTTATCAATCTGCTTAACCACTTTTTTCCTCCCCAGAATGGCCCGTAACTGCCCTTCCACCATGAATTGTAGCAGGCTGCCGACGGCATAAGCGATGATGCCGGCACCGAAAATGATGAGCAGAACGGTAAAGAAACGACCGTGAGCGGATAAGGGATGCACTTCCCTGAAACCAACCGTGGCCAGAGTGATGACCGTCATGTAGAGGGCGTCGAAAAGCCCCCAGCCTTCAATCAAGGCATAACCGACGGTGCCCAGGCCGATGGTGACGACCAGGATAAACAGGGAAAAGCGCAGGCGGCGAACCGGGTTCATAATTTCTCCGGTAGTTAAGGATATTGGGATGATAGCGTTCTGTCTGCTAAAAGGCAAGGGAGGATGAAGGTCCGGAGGGGTGGCCAGCGAAAGACCTTGACATGATGGTATCGCTTCCTAAACTTCAACGGACAATCGGGAAGGTTCCCTTTGCCTGGAGACCCTTTCTGATGCTAATGTGAACATTTATCGTGAGGTACCGTTTGGTATCCTTTTTTCCATCGGGAGCAGGCTCGCCGAATTATGACGACGCAACAAAAAATTCATCTCCAACAGCCGGTCAGTACGGTTAAGCAACTGAGGGACTTTCTAGCTGCAGGCGCCCGTCCTCGAGAACAATGGGGGATCGGTGCTGAGGTAGAAAAACTGGTTGTCGATGCTGAAACGGGTGAGGCAGCCTCTTATCAGCGCATCGAAGCTCTGCTCGAAAGCCTGGCCGGTTCTCGCGATTGGCAACCGATCCGGGAACAGGGTCGTCTGATCGGGTTGTTGGGTCAGGATTCCTCGGTGACGTTGGAGCCGGGCGGTCAACTAGAACTGTCCGGGGCCCTGTGTCCTGATCTTTACTGCTGCCGCAAGGATTTTTGCCGCCATGTCGGCGATATTCTGCAGGCCGCCCGCCCCCTCGGCTTACTCTTCCTGGGGTTGGGGGTCCAGCCTTTTACACCCCTGAAAGCCATCGATTGGCTACCCAAGCCTCGCTATGCCATTATGCGCTCCTACATGGAACAGACCGGCGATATGGGTCAGAACATGATGAAACAAAGCGCCGGCCTCCAGGTCAACCTCGACTTTGCCGACGAGGCCGATTGTATCGATAAACTGCAAGCGGCCCAATTGCTGGCTCCTCTGTTTTATGCTTTGTTTGCCAACTCTCCTTTGCTTGATGGTCAGCCGAGCGGGTTTCTTTCCACCCGTGGCGAGATCTGGGCACGCACCGACCGGGACCGGTCCGGCTTGATCCCGGGACTGTTCGATGAAGGAGCCGATTTGGGCTGTTATGTCGAATATGCCCTAGATGTTCCCATGTACTTTATCGTGCGGGAGAATCGGCTGATTGATATGACCAGGGAACGCTTCTCTTTTCGGCGCTATCTAAGCGAAGGTTTTGCTGGATTTCGAGCGACACTCGGCGATTGGGATATGCATCTGTCGACTCTTTTTCCCGAGGTGCGACTGCGACCACAAATTGAACTACGCAGTGCCGATACCCTGCCTCCGGGTTTAACCCTGTCGGTAGCGGCACTCTCCAAAGGTCTGTTGTACGATGATGCGGCGCGGGCCGAGATCCACCGGTTGTTTCGGCCTTACGATTCAGAAACCTTTCAGCAGGTCTATCGGCAGTCGTGGCGTCTTGGATTAAAAACCCCCGTGGGGCGCCATACCTTGCGAGATCTGGCGCTTCAGGCTTTGACCCTGGCGCGGGAGGGACTGATCCGTCAACAACGGGAGCGGGGCGGCCGGTTCGATGAGACCCTGTTTCTCGACGGCTTGGATGAAATCGCCGAAAGCGGAGTTACTTTAGCAGAACGGTTGCTGGACCGCTGGCACGGTACGCGGCAACAACGGCTGAAAGTTCTCAAGGAGCATTGCGGATTTGAACACTGCGGCCCCTGACTTTGTCAGACTGCGGCCGGCATTCAAGCAAAAGGAGTATTTCCTATGATCAGCGAACCGATCAATCTGCCTCTGGCAAAGGAAGCTGTCGACACCATACGGTTGTTGGCCGCCGATGCCGTGGAACAGGCTCAATCCGGACATCCCGGTACGCCCATGGAAGCGGCACCCATTGCCTACTTGCTCTATTCCCGTCATTTGCGCCATGCCCCCCAAAACCCTGACTGGCCCGGTCGCGACCGCTTTATTCTCTCCTGTGGGCATGCTTCCGCGTTGCTGTACAGCCTGTTGCATCTTACAGGATATGATCTGTCCCTGGATGAGGTAAAAGCCTTTCGTCAGTTAGGCAGCCGAACCCCGGGGCACCCAGAGTTTGGCCATACACCGGGAGTGGAGACAACAACAGGCCCGCTCGGCCAGGGGTTTGCCGTTGGTGTCGGCATGGCTATGGGGGCGCGTTTTTTGAAAGAACAGGTCGATCAGGAGCTGTTTGATTATCGGATCTATTCGCTTTGCTCCGACGGAGACCTGATGGAAGGAGTGGCGGCAGAAGCCGCTTCCTTGGCCGGTCACCTTCGCCTCGGAAACCTGGTGTATCTCTACCTGGATAATCATATCACCATCGAGGGTGATACCGATTTGGCCTTTTCCGAAGAGACCGCCACCCGTTTCCTGGCTTACGGATGGCAGGTATTGCGGGTCGAAGGAGAAAATCTGCAGGAAATTGACGGTGCAATCGCCAGTGCAAAAGAAGATCCGCGGCCCAGTTTAATCATCGCCCGCACTCATATCGGCCAGGGAGCGCCCAACAAACAGGACAGTTCGGAGGCCCATGGTGCGCCTCTCGGAGCCGAAGAACTAAGATTGACAAAGCAGGCTCTGGGACGAAACCCGGAACAGAGCTTCGAAGTGCCGAAGGCAGTCAGAGAGCATATGCTGGCGGCAGTGGAACGGGGAGAGTCCCTGGTTGGCGAATGGCAGCAACAGTTCAATCAGCGGCAGGATGGCTCTCGGTTGGAAAATTGGCGGCAGGTGGTAGAAGAAGGCCTGCCGGACGGCTGGCAACAGGAGCTGCCCGTATTCAACCCGGAGCATGGTCCAATGGCCACCCGCAAGGCCAGTGGGCTGGTGCTCAATGCGCTGGCCCCTCATCTGCCGCTTCTTTTGGGAGGATCGGCCGACCTGGCGCCTTCCAATAACACCGCTTTACAAAATGAGATGGCGTTTCGGCCCGGAGCCAGCGGCCGGAACATCCATTTCGGGGTACGGGAACACGCCATGGGCGCGATTCTCAACGGATTGGCCCATACTCCGGGGTTAATCCCTTATGGCGGAACCTTCTTGATTTTCTCCGATTATATGCGGCCGCCTATTCGCCTGGCTGCCATGATGGGGCTGGCTCCAATCTATGTTTTCACCCACGATTCAATCGGTCTCGGGGAAGATGGCCCGACCCATCAGCCCGTTGAACAACTGGCGGCATTGCGGGCAATTCCCCAGCTGAGGGTTATCCGGCCCGCTGACGCCAACGAGACGGCTATCGCCTGGCGGGTTGCCCTCGCTGACCGTCTGCGGCCAACGGCATTGGCTCTGTCCCGGCAAAACCTGCCGGTTGTCGATCGTAAAACTCACGGTTCAGCCGAGGGAGTGGCCCGTGGCGGTTACGTTCTGGCGGCCGAAGAGGGCTCTTTGCAGGTTTTGCTTATGGCCAGCGGTTCCGAGGTGCCGTTGGTTTTGGCCGCTCGAGATGTATTGCAACAACAGGGGGTGGGCACAAGGGTTGTGTCTCTGCCCTGTTGGGAGCTTTTTGATGAGCAGCCCCAGGACTATCGCCATGAAGTTTTGCCACCTGCCTGTTCAGCACGTTTGGCTGTCGAGGCGGCTGCAGCCTTCGGTTGGGAACGTTATGTCGGCGACGCTGGCGACATCTTGGCCATGGACAGCTTTGGTGCCAGTGCGCCGGCCGATAAGTTAATGGAGCATTTTGGCTTCACCGTTGACCAGGTGGTCTCCAGGGTTCGACAATTAATAGCGAAAGTCTGAATTTTTTCGGGGAAGTTGGTAAACCTTATTTCTGCAGGCTCGTCAAATAATGCGAGAACGGATTTCAAAAGACAGGAAGAGGCCTATGACTCCCCAAGCGGCAACCGCCGTGGTTGATCATGCTTCGATTCAGGATTACACCACGGAAGCAAATCTTGGCGACCGCCATGATAAAATATTGCTGGAGCAGTTGCGTGCCGGGCATCCCGGTGCTTTTGAGCAACTGGTAGCGAGCCAGGCCTCGCGGTTGATCAATCTGGCTTTCCGACTGATAGGAAACCGCGCCGAGGCTGAAGAAATCGCTCAGGAAGGTTTTCTGCGCCTGCATCGCTCGCTGGACAGCTTTCGCGGCGACTGCAGTTTGTCGAGCTACCTCTATCGCATTGTTTCGCGGCTGGCCATCGATCATTTGCGCCGAGAAAAATTGCGCCGAAAGCTTTTCTTCTTTCGCCGTCATGAGGACGATGTCGACCCGCTGGAGATGGCGGCCGATTCGAATGCCTCGCCGCGGGATAATTTGCAGGCCAAAGAGACTGGAAAACGTCTGCTGACAGCTCTTGACGGCTTATCGGCCCGGCAAAGGGCGGTCTTTGTGTTGCGCCATCAGGAAGGATTGTCTCTTAAAGAGATAGCGGTAACTCTCTCTCTGGAAGAAGGAACGGTCAAGGCCCATCTGCATCGGGCGGTACGCGCCTTGCGCGCCGAATTGGAAGACTTGCAGGAGGATCGGTCATGAAAGACACGGCAACCAGACACTGTCAAAAAGAGGACCTGCTGCTTTATTACTACGGCGAACTGACCGATCAACAACGATCCGAGTTGGAGGAACATCTTGCCGTTTGCAAGAGTTGTAAGAAAGAATGGCAACAACTCCAGCGGTCTTTAAACGGCATAACTCTTCCGGCTATTGAGCTCGGTTCGGTCGAAACCAAACGGTTTGCCGCCCGGGTTGCCGAACGGGCTCAGCGCCCCAGGCACAGCAAACTCTGGCTGTGGGGTGGCGCAGTGACTGTCGGTGCGGTTCTGGCTCTGACCTTGATGGTCCGGCCTCCGGGGCTTATCCCAGGCCAAGGGAGCGGGCTGGTGGCCGATGCCGCAATCGTTCAAGAGCTGGATCTTTTGCAAAATTTGGAATTGCTCGAAGACCTGGATTTGTTGCAGGGGTTGGAAGGTCAGGGATAATGTACACAGAAAGGAACCGATCATGAAACGCTTATGGCTACTTGGCCTGTTGCTGGTGGCCGGCCTGGCCTGGGGCCAGGAAACGGTTTGGGCCAAGCGCTACTCTGACCAAAATGACGACGGTCGAAAAGTTGTTGCCGGTAAGAACGTTCCCGAGGGCAACCGTTGGCAAAAACTGACTCCCAAGGAACGCAAAGAGCTGAAGCAGCGCTACCGCCAATTCCAGGAATTGTCGCCGGCAGAACAGCAAAAGTTACGAAAGCGCTATGAACGTTTCCAGGAGCTATCGCCGGAAAAAAAGCGGCGCATGCAAGAGCGGCATCAACGGTTACAGAAGATGACCCCTAAGCAACGGGAGGAGTTGAAACGGGAGTTGCAGCGAATTAAGAAGCTGCCGCCGGAAGAACGCAGCCAACAACGCCGGGAACTACACAGGCAATATTTCAACGGCCGCAGCGGACGTTGATTTATACCAGTAACGAACCAGCTCTGTGCCAGACAAAACAGCCCCCTTTTTCCAAGGGGGCTGTTTTGTCTGGTTTTGAGTCTAATATGTTCAGCGAGAATTTTTTCAGAAGCTATAATCTAAATGGGCCTTGCACTGATATATTCTTTCCAAGGAGACGATGATGACAAAGACCTGCCGGGTTTTGACAATGATTCTGCTGGCATTCGTTTTTCTCTGTGTTGGCGGATGTAAACAGGAAACGAAGCAAGAGTTGTTGAACGTAGTCTCTACGCCTGCGGTTGCCGGTGTTGAAGATAATTCGCCACCTGCTGCCCCGATGGCGAAGGCTAAAGATGGACAGGCGCTCTTTCTGCAGCACTGCGCCGTATGCCATCCCGGCGGCGGCAATATCATCAACCCGAACAAAGGGCTTGATGGAGAAACCCTGGCTGCCAACGGTATCTTAACGGCTGGCGACATCGTCTCCCTGATGCGCGAGCCGAGACCTGGGATGAGCGCTTTTAGTGAGGAGCTGCTGTCCGACCGGGATGCCGGTCGCATCGCCGAATACATTCTTCAGGCGTATTGAGGTGATTGGTTAAGGGTTTTGGCTTGGCTCAATCCTTCTCTGAGGTTTGGCGACCGTATCAACCATAAGGGCCATGGATGTTATTCTCTTTGAAAGGAGAGAAGCATCCATGGCCCTTTTTTATTAGAAATGCCGCCTGGTCTTGGTTAAATGATGCGAGTTGTCAGGCCGGCAGAAGATAAAAAAACGCCTCCCCTTCCTTTGTGTGTGGGGTGAAAGAGGGAGGACAATAAAACGCTCTAGGAGGAATTCCACCCGGAAACTCTCGCCAGAATGCCGGGTGGCATTGTAATCGCAGTTGCGAAAAAAAGATTAAAAAGATTTTCAGTCTTTCCTGTATACACAATCTGGGGGGGCAAAAGCAATAATTAATGTGTTAACAACCCTCTTTTTTTATCTGTAATGAGTTGTGTCGGATAAGCGATTGAAAGGGGCTGCGAGAAAAGCCTATGTATGAGGGAAGTGATGGTAGAAGGGAGGATCTTTACTGTTTGCCGGCGCGGCGAAAGGCAGCCAGAAGATCGTTCTGACTGAGGATTCCCAGCAGATGTTTGGGTTGTTCCGGGTCTATCACCGGAAAGTAACTGATGTAGCGGTATTTTTGTAGAATTTCCAAGGCTTCGCGCAGGGTCTGGTCGGGATGCATGGCGATGTGCCGTTCGCCGGCCAGATCGCTGGCGACCACCAGCTTGGCCAGGGTGGGCTCGAACACCAGGTTGCGGATTTCGGTGTAGTTGATCATGCCGACGAAGTGCCCGTCGCCGTCGATTACCGGAAAACGGTCGTAGCGGCTGTGGGCGATGAGGTGCAACAACTCATTGAAGGGCGTGTCGTTGGTAATGGTTTCGACGTTGCGGCGCATGATGTGTTTGACCAGAATGTCGCCGGGGTCGCTTAGCTGGTGACCGGCCGGGATGCCCAGCGACGAACGGAAATGCTGGACCACGTTGTGCAGTCCTTCGATGGTTCCCTGCGGCGCGCGTTTTTCCAACAGAGAGAGTATCGGCACCTCGCCGGCTCGCACTAGCCCGAAACGGATCGCCAGCGGGCCGATTAGTTCAAACAGGACCACCGATCCGAGCACCATGGTTTCCAGCAGTCGTCCACCCGCCGGCCACTGCCGGGTGAGCGTGGTGGCCAAGCCGATGGCGACGCCCCCCTGGGCGAGCAGGGTAAAGCCGGTGTGAATGCCTCGCTCGCGGTTGAAACTGCCGAAATGGGCACCGACTCGCGCGCCAACTAGTTTGCCGAGAACCCGGGCGCAAAAATAACCGAGGCCAAGTAGTCCGATATGGGGGAGGGTTTCAAGGTGCAGGTTGGCGCCGGCGATGAAAAAGAAGGCCACATAAAGGGGATAATCGAACTGTTGGAGAGACTCTTCAAGGAGGTGCCAGCGCGGCGAACTGTTTGCCAGCACCAAGCCGAGAAACAGCGTTGCCAAAAGTGGGCTGATGCCGAGGGTGCGGCAGACGCCGGTCACTGTAAAAACGGCGCCCAAGAGCAATAGCTTCTGCTCGCTGGGGGTTTCAAGGCGCTGGGCCCACACGGAGGCGACAAAACCTAACAGGCCGCCAACCAGCAACGGACCTAACATCTGCCACAAAACCGACGCAATGGGAAAATCCGGTTGCAGCAATATCTGGCTAAGGACGATGAAGGCGAGAATGGAAACGACATTGTTGAGCCCCACCAGGGTCAAGGCGGTATGGGTCACAGGCCCGTCGGCTTTGTACTCGCGGATAACCATCAAGGTTACTGCGGGCGCCGTTGTGATGGTAATCGTTCCGAGCAGTAGCGCCAGTGTCAGCGAAGTCTCGACCAGGGAAAAGCCGGGCAGGCTGGTTTTGACGACTAGAAGGTTGAGGGAGGCAACGGAAAGGGTGACAAGAAGGAAGGTCAGGCAGATTTCGCCAAAAGAGAACCAGAGAATTCGGTGTTTCCAGCGTTTAAGATTTTCAGTTCGGCATTGTCCGCCGATACTGAGCAGAATCAGACCGAGGGCGATGTCGGTAACGATTCGCAGGTCCTTGAGGACCTCGGATGAAATGAGTTGGGGCAGGCCGGTCAGTTGGGCAAAGGATGGCCCGACCAGCAGCCCGGTCAGCAGATAGCCGGTGACCCGGGGCACGTGTAACATGCCTGCCACGCGCCCACCGATCAGGGTGCCACAAAAAATGACCCCCAGAGCGCTGAAGATAGCGGACAGGTCCATAAAACACGACTCCTTTTCGGATTGACAGGCCGGGCAGCAGGGCCCCGGTCAGGGCTGGGCCGGGATCAGGACAATGTCGATCCGTCGGTTGATGGCCCGCCCTTCGGCGGACTGATCCGACGCCAGCGGGCGTTCCGAGCCGTAGCCCTTCGCTTCGATCTTTTCCGCCGGCAGGGTGTCGTTGGCGATAAGGTAAGCCTGCACCGCTTCGGCCCGCTTTTGCGACAGGGCCAGGTTGGCGGCGGCCGAGCCGGTGCTGTCGGTATGGCCTTCAATGATAGCCCGCGGTTCGCCGAACAGGCCGATAGCCCGCTGCACTTTGCTCAGTAGCGGGTAGTTCTGCGCTTCGATGACCGCCTGGCCGACCGCAAAGCTCATCGCCTTGAGGCGGATGATCAGGCGGTCGCCTTGCTTGTAGACCTCGGCGTCACCGGGGGCGAACACACTCTGGACCTGGTTGAAGAGCTTCTGGAAGCGGCGCTCCTCGTCCAGTTGCTGGCGGGCCGCCCGCTCTTCGCGGGTCATGCCTTCGAGAGAAGCGATCTGCACCCGCAGCTGATCGATGGTCGCTTCCAGGGCGGCGATTTCATTCTGCTGGTCCTGGCCCTGCTGCTGGCTGCTGGCGATGGCAGTAAGGATGCCTTCCAGCTGCCCTTCGAAAACCCGGTCCCGTTGATCCGCCAGGCCGAGCTGTTCGGCAGTCTGGTGCAGCAGGCCTTCGATATACAGGGCGGTCGGTTCCGCCGGGAGGCTTTGCAGGCGTTCGCTCTGTTGCATGATCTGCTCCAGGCGATGGGTGTAAAAGAGGGCTTCGGCGGCCTTCTGACGAATGTCGTCCCGTTGATAACGGCGGTCGGTGATGAAGGCGTCCGCTTCATCCAGCTGTTGCTGCGCCTCGGCGAGGGTCAGGGGGGCCAGCCGCGATGCGCGGTTGGCGATCGCTTGCTCCAGAAGCCGGTGGGCTTCCCCCATATTACGTTCCTTGATAGCGCGCAGTTCCAACTGATCGAAAGCATCGAACACCTTGGCTTTGTTTTTCTGGGCAGAATCGAGATCGTTGTCTTCGATGGCCCGGGTCAGGCGCTGAAACCGCTCTTCGGCGGCGGTATACTCCGTTCCCAGATCGGCGGCGCCAGCGGCCAACGCCAGTTCGCGGACCTTGATCACGTCGGCCAATACGGTGCGACAGATTTGCGCCGTCTGTTCCGCACGCTGCAACTCGACCCGGCCGGCGGTGATTTTAAGCAGAATTTCGGAGAGGTCGGTTTCCCGTTCAAGCATGCCTTGCGCTTCCTGGTAGAGCTGCTCCGCCCTGGCAAAGTAACGGGGCGACAGAACGTCGAGGCTCGCTTCCCGGGCAGTGTCGAGGTCGCTTTCCAGGCTGACCAGTTGTTCGACCGGGTCCTTGTCTTCCAGTGTCGTAGAAAGAGCCGGAGGCCGACCTCCGCAGGCGCTGAGCAGCAGCACGAGTAGTAAGGCGATCCAGGGTAAGTTGGGGCGATTCGACAGATGCATTCTGCAGGCCTCCTTTTTATGTTTCGCTTCTTAACCAGTTCATCTACAACGGTCAACGAAAGTCCGAAGCCGAAAGCCAGTAAGTGGCATTGAAACGTTCATTTGTATTTTTTACTCTATCATTAAAAACTCTGATGATTGCAGTCAGGGTATCTTGCGCCAGTTTAGACTGAATAAGGGGGTATTGCAATGACAAGTCGCCAAAATAGGCGACTTCATACAGAATTAAAAGTCCCCCAGGTTCAAGCCTTGATAGAAGGAGATAGCGCAACCTTGCCCGTATTGCCTGGAGTGAGATTAAAGGAAGAGGGCTTTTTCAGCGGCAGCTGCAGAAGAAAAACGGAAATGGTCCATTCTCATGGGTCATCAACTTATAGAAAACTTTGACTGTGTTCTTTAGGTGGAAAAAAGTGTATGATGAGTTTTTACCCTCCCACAACAGACTTTCTCTTCAATTATACGATCGCCCTTCATGCCTAGAGAGGAAGACCTTTCGGTATGGAGAGATTCGGCGGCCCTTTCGGTTTCTGGACCGTCTCTTGTCAAGCCTGTTCGATAGATTCCACCGGTCCTCTTGGTCTTAATCGGACATCTCTTGGCCAGCCCCAAGGAAGGAAGTACCGTTATGGAAAATGCCACGCTTTCTGTCGGTGACCCAATCGAAGGCCGCTGCACCAAATGCCGGAAAAATACCGCTCATATCATTGTTTCGCTCGCTGATGAAGGTCCCGGGATGGTGCAGTGCACCGTTTGCAACCGTGAGCATAAATATCGTCCTCCCACTGCCGCAAGAAAGCCGGCAGCCCGGCGAACAGTGGACCCAAAAGAAGCCGAACGCCAGGAGTGGCAGGAATTGCAGCCAACCATGAACACTGCCAAAGCGACGGATTACTCCATGGATGCTTCTTACAAGGTCAATGCACTGATTAACCATCCTAAGTTTGGGCTTGGTGTGGTGCAGCGAGTGGTCGGGCCGCAAAAAATTGAAGTGTTGTTTGAGGACGGCCGAAAGATGATGCGCTGTCAATAAGGCTTGCCCTTGTGTTGACAGGACATGTCAGGTAGTAGGTTGGAACTGGACACCAGCAAGGAAATGTATGAAAATTTGTAAGCTGTGTGAAGAACAATCTGAAAAAGCGCGCAATGGAAAGCCCCATGAATCTTTAACCAAGGTTGATGGGGCGCGCATTTTTAGAGGGCACAACAAACGGGGTTTTGAGGAACAAGATTATCAGTGTGTGATTTGCAAGGCTAAATTCTCTCACAGCACCAATAAAAATGATTTGGCCTGGACTTTGTGGCAGGGGTAGCAGCTATATATGTCAAGCGTTAAGGTTGCTCAGCGGGCGCAGAAACCCTGCACCCTCACAGCGGCTGGATTAAGGAATTGTTGGTTCGTCATCTATCTGTTTTGAAGGGTTTTCTCCTTTATCTTCCAGTTTACGTTTTTTCTTTTCTTCTTTTTTTGCTTTTTTGGCGAGTTCCCTCTGGCGTTTTTCATAACCATAATTCGGTTTTCTAGCCATCGGCCGGTCCTTTCCGTTTGAGGTTAGGCCTGTCCGGGTATCCGGGCAGTAATGTCCGCAAAGATTGCTGAAGAAAAAAGAGCCCCACGAATACTCGTGGGGCTCTTTTTTATAGATATATGCAAAATTTTTCTTTAGATTTTGCGTACATTGGCCGACTGAGGGCCTTTTTGACCTTGGGTGACCTCAAAGCTTACGCGGTCGCCTTCGGCAAGGGATTTGAAACCATCACCCTGGATTTCGGAAAAGTGAACGAATACGTCAGGGCCGTTGTCCTGCTCGATGAAACCAAAACCTTTTGCGTCGTTAAACCATTTGACTGTACCTTCTGCCATTTTTTTCTCCGTGTCCCCTTTTCAGGGACTTTTTTGTTGTGTAAATCCGCTCGTCCAAATAAAAAAACACCTGCCCAAGAGGGCCTGTGTTTTGATCCGAGCTGACACCTTGTCAATTCGGTGAGCGACAAAAATTTACACAAACTTGCTTAAGTGCTGTCACACTAACACGGTAACCCTTTAAAAGGCAAGGGGTAAATGCTTGTCGCATAAAAGAAAATTCTTCTGTCGAGCAATTAAATTCAAAAGCTGAGGGTTTGATCGCCAAGAAAAGAAATGGGTTCAAAATGAATATGTGGTCCAGCTTACAGTCTTCTTCTCTATATTCTTGTTGTAATAGAGCTGGATAGCATCAAGTTTTATGACCCTCTGGATCTCCGGCACTCGGGGCGATATCTGCCTTTAACGGGGAGCCAGCATTCAACAGGCAAAGGAGGCTTCCATGCGCACCCTGTTGACGATCATTATTCCTCTGGCGGCTCCCTGGGATTTTTCGAGGCATGATATTCCTCTAAATGAAATCCGGACGGGAGGCCCGCCGCGGGACGGCATCCCGGCCCTGGACCAACCCAGGATACCTGCCTGCCTCTCAGGCGGACTTCATGCGCGAGAATGAAGCGATTCTCGGTGTGGAGGTCAACGGTGTCGCCCGCGAACCGGTGCTGATCAGCTGGTGCATTCCCGCAATGTAGAAGGGCGGGAGTTGACCTTTGGAGTTTCCGGTTTACTCTACCAGAGCAACCTGCTTATGTACGACCGGTAGACGGAATCGCTCTGGTCGCATGTAAAATATCGGTCCGTTAAAAGGCAGCCGACTCAACCTGCAGGCCTGAATTAACCAAGTCATCGCCAAAACGTATTTTATCAGTAAAGTTCCGGCGCCTGGTGGAAGAGATTGTCCACGCAGGCGCCGGTTTGATTTTTATACTTTGGGCTCACGCGGGGCAAACGACCTGCAGGTCGTGCCCGGCAATGTTTTTTCTAATGCTAAAAGTGCCTAACCGTCAGAATGTTCTTTCAGGTGCTCCTTATATAGTCCGGGGGAGGTAAATTCAACGCCACAGGTAGAACATTTGACCAGCGGCCCATTCTGGTGATCGGGGTTTTTCTGCAGGTGTTCCTTTAGGCTAACATGCGACGTAAAGTCCACCCCGCATGTTGAGCATTTGATCAATGGATGCGCCGGGGCGTGAATTTCGTGGTCGGGGTGACCTTTCATATGTTGTTCGGTCTCTGTACTGGAAGTGAATTCCACGCCGCAGGTGGAACATTTGATAAGCACCTTAGAATCGTCGGGCGTGGTGGCCGCCATTAGGGTCCCCATGGAATCGAAAATTGCCAACGCCGAAACCAATACGGTGAAAACTAGAAATCTTGACATGTCTGACTCCTCGTAATTAGTTCACTATACTTCTATTCTATGCCACCTCGGCAGGTGAAATCTATTGGCAGGCACGGTTTTTCACAAAGTTCTACCATTTTTTTCACTTTTTGATTGTCTTAACAATAAGAAACGCCTGAATTTCACAGGAAACTGTAACCGTCACTACGATGGGCGTAAAAAGATAGGGTTTGGGGGCTTTATTTAAGATTTCGCTGGAAAAGCATGAAGTCTGGTTCCTTGCAATTGGCTGGAATATCGGTGGGCAAATACGGCTCGATGACAAAGCATGGAGTATTAAGCTGACGGGGTTTATACGGATTTTCTATCTAATGACCGGTACTGAATTGCCTCGGCCAGATGCTCTTGCTGAATCTGATCTTTTCCGGCCAGGTCGGCAATGGTGCGGGCTACTTTAAGGATACGGGTGTAGGTGCGGGCCGACAGGCCGAGCCGGTCGGTGACTGCCTCCATCAGCTTCTGGCCGCTGCCTTCGAGGTTGCAGAAGCGCCGTAGTTGGCCGGGACTCATGGCCGCATTGCATGTCGTGACTTTGCCGTTAAAACGTTCCTGTTGCCGTTGGCGGGCTCTTTCCACCCGTGCACGGATGCTGCTGCTGTTTTCGGTATCGTCGGACCCCGCCAATTCCTTGTGGCGGACCCTGGGAACCTCAATGTGCAGGTCGATTCGGTCGAGCAATGGGCCGGACAGGCGGTTGCGGTAGCGCCGTGTCATGGGAGGAGTACAGCTGCAGTCGTGCAGAGAGTCGCCCAGATAACCGCAGGGGCAGGGGTTTGAACACCTTTTACAAGTTTTCCAACGCACAGAAAACTCCGCACAAAATCGAAATTCCCCTTCAAATTCAAGCACCTGAAGAGATCGTCGAAGAACCCATCACCCTCGGCGACCACCTGCGCCGCCGTCGACTTGAGCTTGGATTGTATCAGAAAGATGTCGCAATTCAGATCGGAGTAACGGCCTCAACCATCTGGAACTGGGAACATGGATGGACCATCGATAAGCGTTTTGTTCCCTTAATCGTGGACTTCCTCGGATACCACCCTGCCTTGGCTCGTGAGGCAAACAGCTAATTAATCAACTTAGGGCATCAGTCAATGAGGGGCTGTTTTTTGTCTTGAGAAGGTTCTGTTGATGTTTTTCAGTCTGGTTGATTTTTCCTTCAAGTCAAATGATTTGTCTATTATAGTGGTCATTAAATGATTTAATGACTGATTAAATAATCAATGCTGGTGTCCTGATGAAAAGACAACGAGCTTATTCCAGATACGCAAAGGAAGCCGCCATCCTCTTGGGGGAGCAGATCAAACTGGGGCGTAAACAAAAAAGATGGACGGAGAAGGAACTGGCGGAGCGTGCCGGTATTTCCAGAGCCACGCTGCAAAAGATTGAAAAGGGAGATATGAGTTGTGCCATTGGCCTCGTCTTCGAGGTGGCGACACTGGTGAACATCCCGCTGTTTGAGCAGGACACCTACCCTCTTTCCAAACTGGTGGAGCATATCAGGGACAAGGTCGCCCTGCTGCCTCAAAGAATTCGTGCCGCTGGAATCGTGGTGGATGACGACTTTTAAATTGCCTCCCCGCCGATTCAAGCAAGGGTGTATGTCTTGAATGCCCTCATACGGCGGAGGGTTCCGCAAGAACAAAAAAGATTGACAATTTTCCCTAGAGGCAATACCCTACAAAACAAATAGAGTTTACAGACTATGCTTTCAAAAAAGACCAAATATGGCTTGCAGGCCCTTCTCACCTTGGCCCGGGAACATGGTCGAGGACCGATCCTGATCGCGGACCTGGCGGAGCAAGAGCGGATTCCCAAGAAATTCCTTGAGTTGATCCTGTTGCAGTTGAAAAACGCTGGGATTCTGGGAAGCCGCAAGGGGAAAGGGGGCGGATATTTCCTGGCCAAGGACCCGTCGAAAATTACCATGGGTAAGGCTGTTCGTGTCCTGGAGGGCCCCTTGGCGCCAGTCCCTTGTGTCAGTGAAACCGCCTATCAAAAATGCGAGGAATGTGATGACGAGAAGAGTTGTGGCATCCGCCTAGTGATGAAGGATGTGCGAAACGCCATTGCCGATATCCTCGACAATACGACCTTGGAGGAAGTCATCTCTCGCTCCTCGGCAGCGCGGAATTTCGCGGCGGAGATCGACTATCAGATCTGATTTTTTTTGATTATAAGACTACTAAATCTATAGACTAAATATTTTTAGGGGAAATTTGTGAGTTTTGCTGCCATCCTTACCTTGTTGATTGTTGCGCTAATGCTGGTTGCGCTGGTACTGGAACTGCTGGCGCCTGACGTCATCGTCTTTTCCGCCCTGGGTGTATTGCTTCTTGCTGACGTGATTGAGGTCAAGGAAGCACTGGCTGGATTCTCTAATAGCGGCATGCTCACCGTCGGCATCCTGTTCATCGTCGCCTTTGCCGCCCAATCTTCAGGGCTGCTGGAATTTTTCGCCTCTCACATTATGGGCCGCGCGGGGGGTGGTCGCCGGACCATGCTGAAGGTCATAGCACCAGTGGCCGCAATGTCAGCGTTTCTCAACAATACACCGATCGTCGCCATGTTCACGCCGACCATTCGGGACTGGGCGCTCAAAAATAAGCTGTCCCCCTCCAAATTTTTGATTCCTCTCTCCTATGCATCGATTTTCGGTGGCATCTGCACCCTGATCGGGACATCGACCAACCTGGTGGTCAACGGCTTGATGCAGCAATCGTTGGGACAGTCGCTTGGCATGTTCGAACTGGCCTGGGTGGGAATCCCCTGCGCCCTGGTCGGGATGCTCTATCTGCTCCTTTTCGGCTTCCGCCTTCTTCCAGACCATCCCGACCTTTCGGAAGAGTTCGCAGAAAGCGGGCGTGAATACCTGTTGGAGATGAAGGTCTTAGGGAACGGACCCCTGGTCGGCAAAACAGTCGCAGAGGCAGGGCTCCGCGACCTCGATCAACTTGTGCTGGCAGAGATCGTGCGGCAGGGCCGCTCCATTACGCCTCCTAAATCAACCGACATTCTCGAACCAAGCGACCGCCTGCACTTCTTCGGCATGGCTGAGGCTGTCACGCAGGCCCAGACAATTCCAGGTCTGGTCCCCGCTCACGGTCGGGACTTTTTTCACAACCTCAGAAGATCCGGTAAAGGACGGATCATAGAAGCGGTGGTCTCACGCTCGTCGCCGATGCTAGGCAAGACTTTGAAAGAGGGAAATTTCCGGGCGCGCTATGATGCCGTGGTCTTGGCCGTTCACCGACACGGCGAGAAACTCGCGACCCCTCTTGCCCAAATTGTGTTGAAGCCCGGCGACACGCTGCTTCTTTTAGCCGGGGACGATTTTTTCAAGCGTTGGAATCAGGCACGCGACTTCTACATGATCACCAGGCTCACCGACATGCCGACGGTCAACCGAAAAAAAACGCTCATCTCCCTTTCGGCCCTGGGTGGCATGGTAGCACTTTCAGCCTTTGGGGTGATCAGCATCCTCAAGGCGGCAATTCTGGCGGCAATCGTTTTGCTCGTCACCCGTTGCGTCACAGTTGTCGAGGCGCGTCGTTCCATCGAACTCAACGTGCTGATCGTGATCGCCTCAGCCCTCGGCATCAGCAGAGCGCTGGAGACGACCGGGGCGGCGGGGTTCTTGGCGAACAACCTGATTCAGGCGGCCGAAGGGATGGGGCCGGTTGTCTTGCTGACGGCGATCTACCTGATCACCTCGATTGCCACGGAAGTGATCACAAACAATGCCGCTGCGGCGCTGGTCTTTCCGATTGCCGTCGCCACCGCCGCCCAGGCCGGACTCGATCCGAAGCCGTTCGTCATTGCCATAGCTGTCGCCGCGTCGGCCAGCTTTTCCACTCCCATCGGCTACCAGACAAATCTGATGGTCTATGGTCCGGGAGGCTACCGGTTCAGGGATTTTCTCAAGGTCGGAATACCGCTCAATCTGGCCTTCCTGGTTGTGACAGTGATCGTTGTACCCATGATCTGGAAGTTTTAGTTCGACGTGACCGGAAAAAACAAAGTTGGGCAGTATTGCGATCAACAGACTACTAAAAAGATAGACAAAATAGTCTTATTTGCTCGACCAGAAAGCTGGAGAGCCGACCTGAATTAACGGAGAGAGCCGACCGGACCACCGGAAGCTACCGACAATGAAAAAGAGGAGAAAAACCATGTTTCGCAAACGACTCGTTCCCGCATTGGCTTTTGCAGCCTTCACTCTGACATTATTCACCACTGGCCTGGCCCAGGCGAAGGAGATCAAGCTGCTCAACGTCTCCTACGATCCGACCCGGGAGCTCTACCAGGAGTACAACGGCGCCTTCGCCAAATACTGGCAGGAGAAGACCGGCGATAGCGTCACGGTGCGCCAGTCGCACGGCGGCGCCGGCAAACAGGCCCGGGCGGTCATCGACGGCCTGGAGGCCGACGTGGTGACCCTGGCGCTGGCCTACGACATCGATGCCATCGCCGAGAAGACCGGCCTCTTCCCCAAACAGTGGCAACAGCGCCTGCCGCACAACAGCTCCCCCTACACCTCGACCATCGTCTTTCTGGTGCGCAAGGGGAACCCGAAAGCCATCCACGACTGGGACGATCTGGTGAAGCCGGGGGTCTCGGTCATCACGCCCAACCCCAAGACCAGCGGCGGCGCCCGCTGGAACTACCTGGCGGCCTGGGGTTACGCCCTGAGAAAGAACGGTGGCAGTGAGCAGGCGGCCCGGGAGTTTGTCACCCATCTTTACAAGAATGTACCCATCCTCGACTCCGGAGCACGCGGCTCGACCACGACCTTTGTCCGACGCGGCATCGGTGACATCCTCCTCGCTTGGGAAAATGAAGCGTTTTTGGCGGTCAACGAGCTCGGTCCCGACAAATTCGAGATCGTCGTTCCCTCGGTCTCCATCCTCGCCGAGCCACCAGTGACGGTGGTCGACAAGGTGGCGAAGAAACACGGTACGCTGGAGGCGGCCAAGGCCTACCTGGAGTATCTCTACAGCCCGGTCGGGCAACGTCTGGCGGCGAAACACTACTACCGACCGGTCTCACCCGAGCATGCTGACCCGGCCGACCTGGGGCGCTTTCCACAGGTTGAAAGATTCACTGTCGACGAAGTCTTCGGCGGTTGGCAGAAGGCCCAGCAGACCCACTTCGCCGACGGCGGGCTGTTTGACCAGATCTACGTGCCGTCGCGGTAATTGTCCTCTGCCGGGGCACGGACTGCCGTGCCCCGGCAACCCTGGACCCTGGCCTGAGCGGGCGACCGCAGGGAGTAACACGACATGAACTTCTTACTTAAACAGCGCAGCGTCCTCCCCGGCTTCGGCCTGGCTCTGGGCTTCACTATCCTTTATCTCAGCCTGATCGTGTTGATTCCGCTTTCCGGGCTGCTGTTTAAGACGGCCACCCTTTCATGGGAAGAGTTCTGGGGTACGGTCGCCTCGGCGCGGGTGCTCGCTTCCTTCCGACTGACCTTCGGCGCCGCCCTGGTCGCGGCGCTGGTCAACGGCGTCTTTGGCCTGCTGGTCGCATGGGTGCTGGTGCGCTACCCGCTGCCCGGCAAGAAGATCGTCGATGCCCTGGTCGATCTCCCATTCGCCCTACCGACGGCGGTGGCCGGCATCACTTTGGCCGGGCTATACGCGGAAAACGGCCTGATCGGCAGCCTGTTGGCACCATTGGGGATCAAGGTCGCCTACACCCCGCTGGGGATCATGGTGGCGCTGACCTTCATCGGACTCCCTTTCGTGGTGCGGACAGTCCAGCCGGTTCTGGAGGATATGGAGAAGGAGCTGGAAGAAGCCGCCGCCTGCCTCGGCGCCAACCGCTGGCAGACCTTTATGCGAGTGATTCTCCCAGCCGTCACCCCAGCGCTCTTGACCGGCTTCGCCCTGGCCTATGCCCGTGCCATCGGCGAGTACGGCTCGGTCATCTTCATCGCCGGCAACATGCCGATGGTTTCGGAGATCACCCCGCTGCTGATCATCACCAAGCTGGAGCAGTATGATTACGCCGGGGCAACCGCCATCGCCACGGTGATGCTGGCCTTCTCGTTCCTGATTCTGCTGGTGATCAACGTGATTCAGTGGTGGAGTCGCCGCCATGCCGAGCGTTAGGCTGATGAATCGCACCCTGGAGACTGTGTTCCAATTCTTGAGGAAACAATCATGACGAACCAACCCATCACTCTGACGACAACCAGCGGAACTGCCCTGACCGAGCCGAAGGCGGTGCGCTGGCTGCT
>NPIE01002651.1_pt1 | contig 67311 bp, 56 predicted proteins | sample 8637661 | NCBI WGS metagenome assembly NPIE01 (sample SAMN07420842, study PRJNA396082) | bioreactor metagenome | isolation source: sample BA12 brine-fed electro-methanogenic bioreactor BA | place: Japan: Kochi | collected 2016-12-09 | reverse complement strand
ACATTATCGCTGTCCGGCCACACAGGATTGCGCAACGTCTTGACAATCCTTCCGGCAAGGGGTATATGTTCTGGATATTTTACGAATTTTCCAGAATCCAATAGTGATAAAAGCGATGAAGAGGACGAGTACCTTCGAAAGGGCGGACAGAGAGGGGGGTTCACCGGCTGAAAATCCCCTCCGCAACCGTTGACGGGAAAACCCCCTCCGAGCTGGATCCGAGGCCCTTGCAAAGGGATAAGGTGACGGGGATTCGCCCCTGACAGCGAAGCAAGCGCCGCACGTGCCCCGATTCGGAGTACGGGCGGAAGCGGAGTGGAACCGCGGGAAGATATCCAAAGCCCTTCCCGTCTCCTGCAGGAGACGGGAAGGGCTTTTTTTTTTCGGGCCCGACAGGCAAAGGGAGGTCGACGGAGATGGCAGGAATACTTGCACGGTACGAACATTTGTTTCCCCTGACACCCGGTACGCCGCGGCTTGACCTCGGCGAAGGCGGAACGCCTCTTGTTCCTTTCCCACGAATCGGGGACCGTTTCGGGGTCGAGCTGTACGGGAAGTTTGAAGGGGCGAACCCGACCGGTTCCTTCAAGGACCGGGGGATGGTCCTTGCGGTATCAAAAGCCCTTGAGGAGGGCGCGAGGGCCGTTGTCTGCGCCTCGACGGGAAACACCTCGGCCTCGGCCGCCGCCTACTCAGCCCGTGCGGGAATCCCCTGCCATGTCCTGCTTCCCGCCGGCAAGGTTGCTTTGGGAAAGCTTGCACAGGCCGTTATCCACGGCGCAAAGGTGATCGCCGTCAGGGGGGATTTCGACAGGGCGCTGGAACTCGCCCGGGAAGTGGCTTCAAAGCGGGACCTGGCCATCGTCAATTCCGTCAACCGCTACCGGCTGTGGGGGCAGCGGAGCGGTGCCTGGGAGGTCTGTGACACCCTGAATGACGCCCCGGACGCCATGGTCCTTCCCGTGGGAAACGCGGGTAACATCACGGCATGGTGGGCGGGGTACGTCCAGTATGCACGGGTGGGCAAATGCACGCGGGTCCCTTCCATGTTCGGTATGCAGGCGGCCGGGGCGGCACCCCTCGCTTTGGGTGGACCGTGCCCGAATCCGGAGACGGTGGCCACGGCGATCCGGATAGGGTGTCCCGTCAACGGGCCGAAAGCCAGATGGGCGGTAAAAATGAGCGGTGGCGGTTTTTTCGCCGTTTCCGACGAGGAAATCCTCTCAGCCCAAAAGCTTTTGGCCTCCAAAGAGGGAATTTTCGCTGAACCTGCCTCCTGTGCGGGGATTGCCGGACTTTCAAGGATGGCTGAAGCAGGCAGGCTCAGTCGGGGCATGAGGGTCGTGGCCGTTTTGACCGGAACGGGGCTCAAGGACCCCGGCGCCGTGCTCGACAGGGTGGATCCCCCCGTTGAGATCGAGGCTCGACGGGAAGCCCTGATGGAGGTGATGGAACTGTGAAAAATTCGGGAATGAGGGTCCGTGTCCCGGCGACGACAGCGAATCTCGGATCCGGTTTCGATACGGTCGGACTGGCGCTGACGTTGTATAACTTTTACGACGTGGTGAGCTTCGACGAGACGGGCGCCTACAGGGTGGAGATCATCGGCGAAGGAAGCGCCGAGCTGTCCGAAGCCGCGTCGAACCTCGTGATCAGAAGCTATGAGGATGCCTGCCGCGAATGGGGGATAGAACCCCCCGGCCTGGTCTTGAGGTGTCTGAATGCAATCCCCTTGTGTCGGGGCCTCGGAAGCAGCGCCAGCGCGGTGGCGGGAGGTGTGCTCCTCGCGAACGCCCTTCGGGAGGATCCGATGCCCCTGGAAATGCTTCTGCCCTTGATGGTCAGGCTCGAAGGCCATCCCGACAATGTGGTCCCCTGCTGCCTTGGCGGCCTCGTCGTGAGTTGTGTCGACGGCGATGAACTCCGGTACGTCAAACTACCGCCTCCCCCGGAAAGGATCACCGCCGTGGTTGCCGTCCCCGATGTCCAGGTCAAAACGGAGGATGCGAGAAAGGCCCTTCCAAGGCAGGTTGCCATGGAAGACGCCGTGTTTTCCCTGAACCGGGCGGCTCTACTGGCGGCGTCCTGGGCGGCGGGGAAATGGGAGAACCTGCCCTGGGCGATGGATGACCGGCTCCACCAGCCCTTCAGGTCGAAACTTTTTCCCGGAGGGGACCGGATACTGGATGCCGTCAGGAACGTCGAAAACTGTCTCGGTGTGGCAATCAGCGGATCCGGGCCGAGCGTTCTGGCCATGGCGCAAGGTTCTCCCCGCCACGTGGCAGAGGCCATGTGCCGGATCTTTTCGGAAAGCGGCGTAAGGTCCAGGTTTTTCGTCCTCAACGTGGATGAACAAGGCGCCGCCGTCGAAAGGGTTCCCCTAACCGAAGGCGCGGCGGAGGTGGCCTGAGATGAACCTCGAGGTTGTAAAATTCGGCGGCAGTTCCCTGCGTTCTGTGGAGGACATGCAGGCCGCGGCAGGACGGATCGCCGGTTTCAGGAACCGGGGCTCCGATGTGGTGGTTGTCGTTTCAGCCATGAAAGGAAGCACCGACAAGCTTCTGGACATGGCGGGCCGGTTAAAAAACGGGAGGCACTGCCGCGAGGTGGACCAGCTTCTGTCCACCGGGGAACAGCAAAGCGTGGCCCTTCTGGCGATGTCCCTGGCCAGGGAAGGCTTCGAAGCCGTTTCGCTTTCGGGGCCTCAGGCGGGGATTTGTGCCAATGGGCGCTATGGAGACGGCAGGATCACCCGAGTCGATCCGCAACCGGTTTTGCAGATCCTGAAGCAAGGCCGGATTCCTATTGTCGCCGGTTTTCAGGCCCGAAACGGAAGCGGCGATGTCATCACCCTGGGAAGGGGAGGCTCCGATTTGTCCGCTGTAGCCCTTGCGGCGGCTCTTGGAGCAGACCGGTGCTCCGTCCTCAAAGACGTCCCGGCGGTGTATACGGCTGATCCCGGGATCGTTCCGAAAGCGCTGAAGCTCGAGCGAATCTCCTACGGGGAATGCATGGAAATGGCGGCCGCCGGGGCGAGGGTCATCCAGGCCAGAAGCGTGGAGCTGGCGGCGCGCTATGGGGTACCGGTCTATGTGGCCGGAAGTTTTTTGGAAGAAAAGGGGACATGGATCATGAGGGAGGACGTGTGTGAAAGCGTTGTCGTCAGGTCGATTGCGAGTGACAGGAATGTGGCAAAGGTGGCTGTTTTGGGTGTTCCCGACGTTCCAGGAGTCGCCGCCGGTCTTTTCGGCCGCCTCAGCGCCGGGGGTGTTGGGGCCGAAATGATTATCCAGAGCGTCATGCGCGGGCAGGTGAACGACATCGCTTTTCTGGTCAAAAAGGAATTTTTGGGTGAGGCCATCGATATCTGCAGGGACATCGTCAGGGATATCGGCGCCCAGGGGGTGGCTTTTGACACGGAAATCGGAAAGGTGACCGTCATCGGGGCGGGCATAGCGAATCACCCTGAGGTTCCCTCGAGAATGTTTTCCAATCTCGCCGCCGGAGACATCAACATCGATATGATATCTTCAACGTCTCTGTCGATCACCTGTGTCGTGGCGGCCGGTGATGTCGAAAAGGCCGTCAGATCACTCCACGGGGAATTTATCGGGGATGATGCCTCATGAAGGTAGCCGTCCTCGGCGCGACGGGCCTCGTCGGGGCCGAAATACTGAAAATCCTCGAGGAACGTGCCTTCCCGGCTGAAGAGATCCTGCCGCTGGCTTCGCCACGCTCGGCCGGGTGCACGGTCCGTTTCGAGGGGAGGCAAGTCCCCGTTCGACCCGTCTGCGAAAGCGCCTTCGAGGGAGTGGACATCGCCCTTTTTTCGGCCGGTTCCGACGTATCAAGAACATGGGCTCCTGTCGCCGCTGCGGCGGGAGCCGTCGTGATCGACAACAGCTCGGCCTGGCGAACCGACCCCGACGTCCCCCTGGTTGTTCCGGAGGTGAATCGGGAAGACGTAAAATGGAACAGAGGGATTATTGCCAACCCCAACTGCGCCACCATCCAGGTGGTGACTGCCCTCAAGCCCCTTCATGACGCCGTCGGACTCGAAGCGGTGTGGGTGGTGACCTTTCAGTCTGTTTCGGGAACGGGACGGCGGGGTCTTGACGCATTGGTGGAAGGCTCGTCGGCGGTCCTCGGGGGGGCGCCCCGCCGACGCCGGGCCCTACCCCCGGCCTATCGCTTTCGATGTCCTGCCGGAAATCGGCGAAATCGGACCTGACGGGATCAGCGGCGAGGAGAGGAAAATGATGCGGGAATCAAGGAAGATTCTTCATCTGCCCGGGCTCGACGTACGGTGCACGGCCGTACGCGTGCCCGTTTTCCGTGGTCATGCGGGGGCCGTGACGGCCTTCTTGCGGGATCCTCTGGATCCTCCCTCGGCATGCCGGCTTCTCGACGAGGCGGCGGGTGTCACATGCTGCGACAGGCGGCAAGAGGGGAGCTACATTACGCCGCGGGAGGCGGTGGGAGGTGATGACGTTTTCGTTGGAAGGGTGCGGTGCGAAGGCGGGGCAGCGAAAGAGCTTTCTTTCTGGGTGACGGCGGACAACCTGCGCAAGGGAGCGGCCCTCAACGCCGTACAGATAGCGGAAATCCTCTGATCGCGGTACGGGGAATGAAATATGGCTCTGGCTTGGGGTAGAATAGGCCCGTGTTGCGTTTTTTTTGGGATTACATCGAGAAGGCGGTGTTGCGTGATATGAGGCCAGCATTTTCGGCGGTCTGCCTGGGTCTTCTGCTCGCGGTTTCCCCTTGGGCCCCGGCTTGGGCGGACACCTTCCAAATGGTGTCGGACACCCTGGTTTATGATCCGGAAACGGACATGATCAGGGCGGAAGGGAACGTACGGATTACGGGCGAAAACCTGAATGCCTCCGCAAAGCGGGCTGAAGCCACGGCAGACGGGACCCGCATGAGGCTTGTCGGGGGTGTTGACGCTTCCTGGGAAAAGGGAAGACGGGAAATTCTCTGCGACGAACTGCAATCCGAGATGGAAGGCGACAGCCGCCGGATCGTGGCGGAAAACGTCCGTCGTTTTGTGGACGAAGAAATGAATGTGATCCTCAGGGCGGACCATGCCAGGGGGCTGATGAGAGAAGGCGTTTTCCTCAACCTGGAGGCCCGGGGAAATATCAAGGCGGACATGACGACCGCCGACGGTCGACCCACGACGGTGACTGCCCACAGGGCGGATTACGAAAAGCAGAAGGATGTGCTGGTCTTTTCCGGCGATGCCAGGGCGGTGCAGCCAGGCCGGACACTGATCGCCGACAGGTTGATTTACAGGCTTGAAACGGGACGGATCGAAGCGGAAGGGAATCCCAGGATCACCGTCGAGATGGAGCGGGAGTCCTGAGTACGATGCAGGGAAAGTACCTGTGGGCGAGAAACCTGAGCAAATCCTACAAGGGCCGGACCGTTGTCTCCTCGGTCAACCTGACCGTCCGCCAGGGTGAAATCGTCGGCCTCCTGGGGCCCAACGGAGCGGGGAAGACGACAACCTTCTACATGGTCCTGGGCATCGTGAAACCCGACGGCGGAAGAGTCCTGATCGATAACGAGGACGTTACCGACCTGCCCATGTACAAAAGGGCCCGCCTGGGAATCGGCTACCTGCCCCAGGAGGCGTCGGCCTTCCGGAACCTCACCGTGGAGGAGAACCTGCACCTCGTGCTCGAGGAGCAGGGGGTCACCGAAGGGGAAAAGAAAAACATTACCGAAAGCCTCGTGGAGGAATTCAACCTGCAGGAAGTGGTCGACCTTCCCGGTTTCGCCCTGAGCGGAGGCGAGCGCCGCCGCCTGGAGATCGCCAGGAGCCTGGCCATAGACCCGGCATTCATTCTCCTGGATGAGCCTTTCAGCGGCATCGACCCCATAGCCGTCTACGACATCCAGCAGATCATTCTCGGTCTCAGGACCAAAGGCTACGGCATCCTGCTCACGGACCACAGCGTCCGGGAAACCCTGGCCATAACGGACAGGACCTATCTTATCCACCAGGGAAGCATCCTGATCGAAGGGTCTCCCGAGGATGTGGCCGAGAGCGAGGTGGCGAGGAAGTTCTATCTCGGTGACAGGTTTTCCTGGTGAAGAGGGGGGAAATCCCTCCAGGAGCCTTCAACGAGGGCTTCCACCACGGCGTTGACAGCCTTGTCCACAACGGGCGTCAGGTGTTCACCTGGTGCAAGATTCAGGGGCTGAATGGCGATAATGCTGATTTCCGTCCGGTCCGCCTCGGGCGAGAGCAGCATTGGCAGGGGGAGTCCGTGAGTCGAAAAATTCACATCCCTGACATCATCAAGGCCCGCCAGACGGACATCGCCTGCTGAACGTCCCATGTCGGCGGCGTCGATGACGATAAGGTGTCCGTTGCTTCCTTTTGGAAGGGTGGAGAGGTAGTTTTCCGGAACGGTCGCGCATTCCACGATGGTCCACCCTTTCGGCGCCCTTTCCGAGAGGCGTCTGGCGGCGATGATTCCAGCGGCGTCATCGCCGAGCAGTTCGTTTCCGAGACCCCAGATGACCGTTTCTGCATGCATGGGCAGACATCCTTTCCGCGGGATTGACCGAGGTGGTTTCAGATGGCGTCAAGCGGCTCAAAAATGGTGCGCCACTCTCTCAAGATGATGGCGGGAACCTTTCTGAGCAGGGTTCTGGGACTGGCGAGAGAGGTTCTGATCGCCGCATTTTTCGGGGCGTCGGGACGCCTCGATGCCTTTCTCGTGGCCTACACCCTCGCAAATCTTTCGCGTCGGCTTCTCGCCGAAGGCGCCCTTTCGGCGGCGTTCGTCCCCGTCTTTTCCCAGTCCCTCGAGTGCGGAGGGCTGCAAAAGGCCGGCAGGCTGGCCCGGGAGACGTTTACATTCCTTTTAGGGGCCGCGGGCCTGCTCGTGGCCGCCGGGATCGTTGTGGCCCCATGGCTCGTGGCTGTCCTGGCCCCGGGTTTTTCCAGCGAAAACACCCTTCTTGCGACTTCGATGACGCGGACGATGCTGCCTTTCATGCTGTTTATTTCCGTGGCTGCGCTGGCCATGGGCATCCTGAACAGCATGGGCTGTTTTTTCGTTCCCGCCGTTGCCCCCGCCGTGAGCAACGTGGTCTTTATCCTGCTCGTTTTGATTCTAGCACCTGCCGCCGGTATCGACAGTCTCGCCGTCGCGGTTCTCGCAGGCGGAGTCTCCCAGTGCCTGCTCCAGTGGTTCTGGACGAAAAGATACGGCGTGACCCTCTTGCCTGTTGTCCCGGATCTGAAAAACAGGGAACTCCGGCGGGTCATGGGGCTTTTCCTGCCCTATGCGGCGGGGCTTTCGCTCAACCAGCTTATTCCCGTCTTCAGCCGGGTGCTTGGATCCTTCCTGCAGGAAGGATCCATTTCGGTGCTGAATTACGCCGACAGGATCCTTCAGCTACCCCTGGGGCTTTTCGTGGTTGCTATCAGCCAGGCCATCCTGCCACTTCTGGCCCGCCAGGTTCTTGAGGGCGAAGAGGCCTTCCGGCGGGGCATAGAAGACGCCCTGCGATTCGCCATGTTCATTGTCCTCCCCGTGACGGCGGGCCTTGTGCTCTTCAGCTCGGAAATCGTGCACCTGCTTTTCATGAGAGGCGCCTTCGGTGAATGGGCATGGCACGCCACGTCCAAGACGCTTGCCATGTTTGCCCTCGGGCTTCCCGGAATGGCTTCGATGAATGTCCTCCTCAGGGCGCTTCACGCAAGGGGCCTTCCCGGGGAAGCCATGTACGTGGCGGCGTCAAGTGTGGCAACCTACTTTGTGTTCGGGCTTTTGCTTATGAAGCCTCTTGCATATGCAGGTCTCGCCCTGGGTGCTTCCTGCTCGTTTACGGTGTCCGCCCTGTTTGCCGGCTTGCTTTTGCACCGCCGGTGCGGCCTTGCCTCACCCTTTTCGGCCGGCTGGATCAAGCCGGTGGGTGGGGGCGCGACGGTCATGGTTGCCGTGGTCTGGGTACTCAAAGTTGTGCTACCCTATCCTGAAAAGATGAACATTCTTTTCAGAGCCGGGTGGATATGTCTTCCCATCGCCCTGGGTGCTGTTGTTTATGCTGCCGTGACATGGAAGGCGGGCTGCGGCGAATGGGATTGGCTGAGGGAGGTCTTCACACGGAAAGTTCTTGGTGAAGACAATGACGAAAACACAAAAGACCGGTAAAGAACCTGGGGGGAAGATGATGAACAAATTCCGGGTACGAAATATGCTGTTGATTTTCCTGATCCTTTTGGTTGCCCCGGCGAAGACGTCGGCCATGGCGGAAGTTCCCCTGGAAGACCTGATCGCCGAAAGGAATGCGAGACTCTACCTTGAGGGGCAGGTTCTTGGTGACATGGTCATCGGCGCCAGGGCAAGGCTGGATTTTATCTACATCGACCGGACCCTTGCCGAGGCCGCCAGGGAAGGCGGGGCGGTCCCCGAATGGCTGGAATGGAACGCGGGTTATTTCGGTTCACAAAAGAGCGGAAAAGACGCGCTTTTCCTCCTTGTCTTCGAAACATTCAAGCCATGGACCTTTACGCCGGAGTTGATCTCCGTCAACGGAAAGCCACTGGGGGAAGGGGACATCGTAACCCGCCCCGAATATGTTCCGCGGGGTGACCTGCCGAGCGGCTACAAGGGACGGTTTGCCTTCACCGTTCCCGGTGATATCGTCGGGCCCGGGGAGGAGATCCTTTTCAGCTGCGGGCAGGACAAGGTCACCTGGGTGGTGCCGGGGAAATGACACCGTCTCACAGCTATCGTTGCGCCTCCTGCGGCATATCATTCGACTCCTGTCGGCCTGCGGCGCGCTGCCCGGACTGCGGGGGGAAGGTCCTCATCCACGTGGCCGGAAAAAGCACAAGATCCCGGCGCTCCTGCAGCGGTGGAAGCTGTGTGGGCTGCCACGGCTGTGGCGGACGATAAGGTCATGTGTGTTTCTTTTTTGACTCTCGGAATCGAAACAAGCTGCGACGACACCGGCATCGCCCTTCTCGAAGGAGAGCGAAAAATCCTGAAATCCGTCCTTTCGAGCCAGATAGAGGATCACGCACGCTACGGCGGCGTGATCCCCGAACTCGCCTCGAGGAAGCACCAGGAAGTGCTTCTGCCGCTTCTTGACGGCGTGCTGAAAGAATCAGGACTCGGGCCTCGGCGTCAGCGCAAACCCGACCTGGTGGCCGTGACCGCCGGGCCTGGACTGATGGGCTCGCTCCTCGTTGGGGTCATGACGGCGAAGGCGCTGGCGCAGGCCTGGGAGATTCCCATTGTCGGCGTGAACCACATCGAAGGGCACATGTTTGCCAACGTCGTCGCCCACGAGGATTTTTCTCCCCCCTTTATCGGCCTTGTGGTCTCCGGGGGACACACGGAGATTTATCACGTGCCCGGTTTCGGGACCTATGACCTCCTCGGGAAGACCCGTGACGATGCCGTCGGGGAATGTTATGACAAGGTGGCGAAACTGTTGGGACTGCCCTATCCGGGAGGACCTGCCGTTGACAGCCTTGCCGGGGAGGGAAACCCCGACGCCTTTTCTTTCCCCGTCCCGCTTTCGTCCACCGCTGAAGTGGAGTTCAGCTACAGCGGCCTGAAAACAGCTGTTTTGACGGAAATCCGCAGGCATGAAAGGGCAGGCCGCCTTCTGAAACCGGCGGACCTTTGCGCCTCTTTTCAGAAAGCGGCAATCGCTGCGCTTATGGGGAAACTGGAAATCGCGGTCAACAAAACGGGAACACGGCGCATCGCTGTTTCCGGTGGCGTGGCGTCCAACTCGCTCTTGCGACAGCTGCTCAAAAGACGGTCCGACTGGGAGGTGTACATGCCGCCGGCGATACTCTGTACCGACAACGCGGCCATGATCGCCGCCGCCGGAAGGAACCGCTTCTCAAGAGGATTCGTCGACGGCCTGGATCTTGCCCCCGATCCCTCGGCGCCCCTCTCGGCAAAGTAAAAGTTGTACCGTTCACGAATAACAACATCCCCAGAAATTTTCCTGAAAAACGAAGAAAAAAGGAGTAATAGGAAGATAATTTGATATTATGGCCTATAAACCACAATATTCTTCCTTCTCATGTCTTGAGATTGTCCCGGCGGGCGGGTAGTATCGTTCGCGGTCAAATTAGCACTCAACACTAATGAGTGCTAACATCTCAAAAGAACCGCAAGGAGGGTGCAACGAATGAAACTCAAACCACTCGGAGACAGAATCGTCGTCAAGGTTCTGAACCAGGAGGAAACCACCAAGGGCGGCATCGTGCTTCCCGACACGGCCAAGGAAAGGCCCCAGGAAGGCGAAGTCGTCGCCGTAGGCTCCGGGAAGGTCCTCGACAACGGACAGAAGCTTCCCCTTGAAGTGAAGACGGGCGACAAGGTCCTCTTCAGCAAGTATGGCGGGACGGAAGTCAAGGTTGAGGGCGAGGAATACCTCATCCTCAGTGAGCGGGACGTGCTCGCCATTCTCGACAAGTAACCGTCGGGAAACGGTTCTTTGTGAGAATGTACAGGTTCGGCGCTATTCTGTAGAAAACGAAAAGGAGGAAACACGACCATGGCAAAGATTCTTGCATTTGGAGAAGAAGCCCGCAGAGCCCTTGAGCGGGGCATCAACAAGGTAGCCGATACGGTTGGCGGGACCCTCGGCCCCAAGGGCCGCAACGTGGTTCTGGAAAAGAAGTTTGGTTCGCCGACGATAACCAATGACGGCGTCACCATCGCGAAGGAAATCGAACTCGAGGATCCCTTCGAAAACATGGGCGCCCAGCTGGTGAAGGAAGTCGCCTCGAAGACCAATGACATCGCCGGAGACGGGACGACGACGGCGACGGTCCTCGCCAGGTCCATCATTCTTGAGGGTATGAAGAACGTGGCGGCCGGCGCCAACGGCATGCTCATGCGCCACGGCATCGAGAAAGCCGTCGATCTCGTCGTCGACGAGCTCAAGAAGCTTTCCATCCCCGTCAAGGAGCGGGAGAAAATCGCCCAGGTGGCGGCAATATCCGCAAATGACAAGGCCGTCGGCGAGCTTATCGCCGAGGCCATGGAAAAAGTCGGGGAGGACGGTGTCATTACCGTCGAAGACAGTCAGACCGTGGGAACCACCCTTGAAATGGTCGAAGGCCTCCAGTTTGACAAGGGCTACGTGAGCCCCTACATGATGACCGATCCCGAGCGGATGGAGGCCAGCCTTGATGATGCCTACATCCTGATCCATGACGGCAAGATCAGCAACGTCAAGGACATGATCCCCCTGCTCGAGAAGGTCGTCCAGACGGGCAAACCCCTGCTCATCATCGCCGAGGACATCGAGGGTGAAGCCCTTGCGACCCTTGTGGTCAACAAGCTCCGCGGCACCATGCAGGCCGTCGCCGTGAAAGCGCCTGGATTCGGTGAGCGCAGGAAGGCCATGCTTCAGGACATCGCCATCGTCACCGGCGGCCAGGTGGTTTCCGAAGACATCGGCATCAAGCTCGAGAACGCCGATTTGTCAATGCTCGGTCGCGCCAAGAAGGTCCGCGTGACCAAGGAAGAGACGACCATCGTCGAGGGATCCGGTGACACGGAAGCGATCAGGAAGCGTGCCGCCCAGATCAAGGCCGAGCTGGAAGAGTCCACCTCCGAGTATGACAAGGAAAAGCTCCAGGAGCGCCTTGCGAAGCTCGTCGGCGGTGTGGCCGTTATTCAGGTCGGGGCTGCGACCGAGACGGAGCAGAAGGAACTCAAGCACCGCATCGAGGATGCCCTGAACGCAACGAGGGCCGCCGTCGAAGAAGGCATCGTCGCCGGAGGCGGTGTGGCCCTGCTGAACGCCTCGGAAGCTCTTGAAAAGTTCATCGAAGGCCTCGCGGGCGATGAGAAGACCGGTGCGGTCATCGTTGAGAAGTCCCTGAAGGCGCCGCTGTACCTCATCGCCGCCAACGCCGGCTACCAGGGCGACGTCGTGGTCGAGAAGGTTCGCGGCCTGAAGAAGGGGCACGGCCTGAACGCCGCAACCGGTGAATACGAAGATCTTGTGAAGGCGGGTATCATCGACCCCGTCAAGGTTACCCGGAGCGCTCTCCAGAACGCCGGTTCCATCGCGTCCATGGTGCTGACCACCGAAGGCCTTGTCGCCGACAAGCCCAAGAAAGAAAACGAAGGCGGCATGCCCGGCGGTATGCCCGGCGGCATGGGCATGGACTACTAGGCCTTCGGCCTGGCGAACAGTTTCTTCAGGCCTCCGCTTCGGCGGAGGCCTTTCTTTTTTTGACGACCTTTCTGGTACACTTGTTTCGTTCTCAAGAACGTCCACCGGAGGTGATCGGGGCTGCCATGAAGCCAACCCCTCGAATAGAGAATGAGAAAATCGTCATCATCGATTGCGGATCACAGTACACGCAGCTGATTGCCAGGCGGATCCGGGAACTCGGGGTTTTCAGCGAGATTCTTCCCTGGGATGTGCCGGAAGAGGAAATCAGGAGTGAAAACCCGAAGGGGATCGTGATTTCCGGAGGACCCGGAACGGTCCGTGCGCCCGATGCCCCGACGGTCCCGGTGACACTGCTTGACGGGAGCATCCCGGTCCTTGGCATCTGTTACGGGATGCAGCTGGTTGGGCACCTGCTGGGAGGAACCGTCAAGAAGGGAGAGTTTGCTGAATACGGCAAGGCTTCCGTCACCCTGGGGGAAGTCGATTCGCCGCTGTTCGCCGGTGTGCCCCGGGATTTGACGGTCTGGATGAGCCATTGGGACTACGTGGAGTCCCCGCCTCCCGGATTTGATGTCACGGCGAAAAGCGAATCGGGAATGATCGCCGGTTTTTCCGGTGCCGGCGGTTTGATCCAGGCCATTCAGTTTCATCCCGAGGTCTCCCACACGACGGAGGGGAGCCGGATACTGGAAAACTTTCTTTTCAGCCTCTGCGGATGTTCCGGGACCTGGAGCCTGAGCGACTGGGCCGAGGCGGCCGTTCGGGAGATCCGTGAAAAAGTGGGCGACGATCGTGTCGTGTGCGGTCTTTCCGGGGGGGTGGATTCCACGGTCTCGGCGGTTTTGACGCACCGGGCCGTAGAAGACCGGCTGGAATGCATCTTTGTCGATACGGGCCTTTTGAGAGCGAACGAAGCCGAGGAGGTCCTCGAGACGTACAAAAACCACCTGGATCTCAAGGTTCACTTTGTCGACGCGGCAGATATCTTTCTCGAAGCCCTTTCGGGGGTTTCCGATCCCGAAAAAAAACGCAAGATCATCGGTGAAACCTTTATCCGGGTTTTTGAGAAAAAGGCCGAAAAGATAGGCGGTGCGAAGTGGCTGCTTCAAGGTACGGTCTATCCCGATGTGATAGAAAGCGGCAAAAGGGGAAAGGACGCCGCAGTCATCAAGAGCCATCACAACGTCGGGGGGCTTCCCGAGGAAATGGACCTCGACGTGCTCGAACCCGTCAGGGACCTCTTCAAGGACGAGGTCAGAAAGATCGGGAAGATGCTCGGCGTCCCGGAAAGCATTCTCAAGCGACACCCCTTTCCGGGTCCGGGCCTTGCAGTCAGGTGTCTCGGCGAGGTGACGCGGGAGCGTCTTGACACCCTGAGAAAGGCCGACGCCATTTTTGTCGAGGAAATTGCCAAGGCGGGACTCTACGACTCCCTCTGGCAGGCCTTTTGCGTTCTTTTGCCCGTGCGTACGGTGGGAGTCATGGGAGATATCCGGACCTACGCCGAAGTCGTGGGCCTGAGGGCCGTGGAATCCATTGACGCCATGACCGCGGATTGGGCGAAGCTCCCCCAGGACCTGCTCGACAGGACGGCCCGGCGGATCTGTAATGAAGTGGCGGGGGCGAACCGGGTGGTTTACGATGTGACGGCAAAGCCTCCCTCGACGATAGAGTGGGAATAGTACCGGAGAAGTTTCCCGGTGCACCGACCGGAAGGTGAGAGGCAAAGTGACGGGGAAAACCCAGGAACACGGAAGAAAGAGCCTCGGCGACTATATTCCCTTTTTCGTTGCGTTTTCGATGGTGGGGATCTTGTCGTTCATCATCGCCATGCCCCTTTTCCGGCCACTGGCATGGTCTTCGTTGCTCGCCTTTTTTTCGTACCCCCTTTTCAAGTATCTCCACGGGCGGCTCTTCAGCGGCAGATGGCGGAACATCGCGGCAGGGATCACGACGGCGGCGGTGATCTTCATGCTCGTTTTACCCGCAGTTTTGGTTGGAACCCTTCTGGCAAGGGAGGGGATACGGCTTTACGGCCAGGTCTTCGAGCTCCTCTCAGAGCTGGAAGGCAAGGACATCGCCTCGGCCCTGGATTTCCTTCCGAACTGGCTTGCCGCCCGGGGCATCCCCATGGAAGAGCACCTTTCCATGCTCGGGGACGTCTTCCGTCAGGGCGGGCGGTGGATGGCATCCCAGGTGGCCTCTTTCTCTCGGGGGTTTCTGGGAAACGCCTTCCAGCTCGTGTACCAGCTCATCGTCATTGCCGTGGCGACCTTTTTCTTTATCCGTGACGGCCACGTGCTGATCGAGTATCTCCGGGATGTGCTTCCCCTGCCCAAAAAAGAGCGGGAGACCCTTTTCGCAAGGGCGACGCAGATTCTCCAGGCGGTCATCTATGGCCTGACCTTCACGGCCGGCATCCAGGCCGTTCTCGGCTCCCTCGGCTGGTGGGGCGTGGGACTCACGGCGCCGGTTTTGTTCGGGGCAGTCATGTTCGTCTTTGCGCTCATCCCCTTTATCGGGACACCGATGATCCTGATCCCGGGAGCCGTTTACCTTGCTGCGACGGGCCAGTGGAAGTCGGCCATCTTCCTGGCCGTATGGGCGCTGGCGGTCGTGGCGACGATCGACAACTTCATCCGCCCCCTTTTTATTTCGGGTGGAAGCAAGGTTCACCTTCTGATCGTTTTCATCGGTGTGATCGGCGGACTGGCGGCATGGGGGGTCATCGGGCTTTTTTACGGCCCCCTTCTGATTTCATTGTTCGTGTTCTTCCTCGACAGCTATCGCCAGTTATGGCTGAAATTCAAGACGGAAGAATAAGCACTCGCGGAAGGGAAGAGACTCTTTGCCCTATGTCATCGGAGTCAGCGGATACAAGAATTCAGGGAAGACAACCCTTTGCGCCGCTTTGGCGGAAATGCTGGGACGAGACGGCATGACCGTCGGATATCTGAAGCACACCCATGAACCCGTGTTTCCACCCGGAACAAACGATACCAGCCGCCTGGGGAAGGCGACCTCCGGTACGGTACTTTGGGGGCCCGACGGGTTTGTCGGGTTCCATCCCGATGAGGCGGCCAGTCTCGAGGATATCATCTCTGCCGCCTTTCCGGGCAGGGACATGGTCATCGTGGAGGGTGGAAAACACCTCGCTATGCCCAAGATCTGGGCAGGGGAGCTGAAAGAGGAAGAGGGGGTCCAGGGCGTGATCGCCAGGTTTGATCCGCCCGAAGCCGTGGAGGGGATCCCCTGTTTCTTCCCTGGCGGCGAGGCCGAACTCGCAGAATTCGTCAAAGGTCTGTGGGTCAAGGCAGGAAGGGGTCCTGTCGAACTGTACGCGGCGAAGCGCAACATCCCCGTCAAGGCCTTCGTCGGGGAATTCATCGCCGGCGGAATACGGGGAATGCTTTCAGCTTTGAAAAAACCGCCCAAAGCGGCCGAAGGGCTCCGGATTTACGTCAAGCCGCAAAAGGGAGCCGATCAATCCTGAAAAAGGCCTTGTCTGAAGAAGCGGGCGAGACTATAATGATGGTCGCTTGAGCGTCGGCTGCCCGCTTTCGAGCGGGCAGTTATTTGTCATGCAATGTACTGAGTACAGATAAGATATAGGGAGGTTTCATCGTATGGACACGCAGATTCTCATGATTGCAGGAAGTGCCGGCCTCCTCGCCGTGGTTTACGCCGTCATCGCCACGGGCAAGGTGCGGGCCTTTGATGTCACCAGCGAAAGGGTCCTGGAGCTGTCGTCGATCATCCAGAAAGGCGCCATGACCTTTCTCTCCAGGGAGTACAAGGCCCTCGTCCCCTTCGTGGTTGTCGTTTCCGTCCTCCTGGGGTGGCAGATCAGCATGGCTTCATCGGTTTCGTTTCTTTTCGGCGCCCTGTGCAGCGCACTGGCGGGGTATGTAGGAATGCGGGTGGCCACAGGAGCGAACGGGAAAACGGCCTTTGCCGCCAACGAGGGCGTGAACCCGGCCTTGCGGATCGCCTTTTTGGGTGGCACCGTCATGGGCATGTCCGTCGTCGGAATCGGGATTCTCGGAATCGCGGTGAGCTATTTCATCTATCGTGACCCGTCACTCATCACCGGGTTCGGCTTTGGAGCGAGCTCCATCGCCCTCTTTGCCCGTGTCGGGGGCGGCATCTATACCAAGGCAGCCGATGTGGGCGCAGATCTTGTCGGTAAGGTGGAGGCGGGAATTCCCGAAGACGATCCGAGGAACCCGGCGGTCATCGCCGACAACGTGGGAGACAATGTCGGTGACATTGCAGGCATGGGAGCGGACCTCTTCGAATCCTACGTCAACTCTATCATAGCCGCCATGGCCATCGGCCTGGTGGTCTTCGGTGATACAGGCGTGGCCTTCCCGCTCCTTCTTGCCGCATTGGGCATCGCCTCTGCGGTAATCGGCACGTTCTTCGTTCGGGTCAAGGAGGGCGGAGATCCCCAGTTGGCCCTCCGAATGGGCACCATGACGACGGGAGTGCTCATGATCGCGGGCTCCTTCTTTTTGACGCGGGGCCTTTTCGACGACACGACGCTTTTTTACGCCGTCGCCGCAGGCGTTGCCGTCGGCGTCCTCATCGGCCTCGTAACGGAAATTTACACCTCAGCCGGCTACAGCCCTGTCAGGCAGATCGCCGAGGCCTCCGAAACGGGTACGGCCACGAACATCCTTGCGGGCCTCGGCGTGGGCATGAAATCAACGGCAATCCCGGTTTTGATGATCTGTGCCGCAATCCTCATCGGAGTCAAGTTCGGGGGGCTCTATGGAATCGCATGCGCGGCCGTGGGGATGCTTTCGATAACGGGCATGTCCCTGAGCGTCGACGCCTACGGGCCGATTTCCGACAACGCCGGCGGGATCGCCGAGATGAGCCATATGCCTCCAGAAGTCCGGCAGATTACGGACAGGCTCGATGCCGTCGGTAATACCACGGCAGCCATCGGAAAGGGGCTTGCCATCGGCAGCGCGGCGCTGACGGCGCTGGCACTGTTTGCGGCCTACGCCACTGCGGTGGGTGTGGAGGTCATCGACCTGAACAACCCGAAAGTCATGGTCGGCCTTTTTATAGGTGGGATGCTCCCCTTCCTTTTCAGTGCGCTGACGATTCAGGCCGTGGGCAGGGCGGCCTCCAGGATGATTGACGAGGTGAGGAGGCAATTCCGCGAGGTTCCGGGTATTATGGAAGGGACAGGCCGTCCGGAATACGAACGTTGTGTCGATATTTCGACGGCGGCTTCGCTCAAGGAAATGGTCATTCCCGGGCTCCTGGCGGTGGTCACCCCTGTCGTGATCGGGCTGTTTTTGGGTGCGGAAGCTTTGGGCGGTCTCCTCGGCGGTTCCATCGTAACAGGGGTCATGATGGCCATTTTCATGTCGAACGCAGGCGGAGCCTGGGATAATGCGAAAAAATATATCGAAGAAGGGCACCACGGCGGAAAAGGGTCCGAACCTCATGCGGCGGCCGTTGTGGGGGATACCGTCGGCGACCCCTTCAAAGACACGGCCGGACCGAGCCTGAACATTCTCATCAAGCTCATGTCGGTGGTGGCCCTTGTGTTGGCTCCTCTTTTTTAAAGCGCCGCCACAGTGTTTTTTCGGGAAAAGGGTGCGACAATAAGGAAAGGGGAGAGCATGTGCTCTCCCCTTCTGCTTCAGGGAGGTCTTCCAAGTGGCGCGGGATGAAATCGAAGAAGTCAGGGAACGTCTCGACATCGTCGATGTTATCGGGGACTACCTCCGACTGAATCGCTCCGGACGGAACTTCCGTGCATTGTGCCCCTTCCACAGCGAGAGGACACCCTCTTTTTACGTTTCCCCCGAACGGCAGACCTGGCACTGCTTCGGGTGCGGCCGAGGGGGCGATGTCTTTTCCTTCGTCATGGAACAGGAGGGGCTCTCCTTTCCCGAGGCCCTGCGCCTCCTCGCCGAGAGGGCAGGCGTCACGCTCAAGGCACGACAGGCGGACAAGGGGGCGAAGGACCTCTACGACATCATGAACGAGGCCCATGCATTTTACAGGAAGCAGATTCAGGCGGTGGGAGCTGAAGCCGCCAGGGCCTATCTCGCCAGACGCGGGATCGACACGAAACGGGCCATGCTGTTCGAACTCGGGTGGGCCCCCCAGGGATGGGATGGCCTCAAGCGTCATTTTTCGACCCGGGGAATTCCCCTCCGCCAGGCCGTCCAGGCGGGTCTTCTCGTCGAAGGGGACCGGGGAACATATGACCGTTTCAGGGGACGGATCCTGTTTCCCATCAAGGACGTCCGTGGCCGTGTCATCGCCCTTGGAGGGAGGATCATCTCCGGCGACGGAGCGAAATACATCAATAGTCCCGAGAGCCCGATATACAGCAAGAGATCCAGTCTCTACCTTTTGAACGCGGCAAAGAAGAGCATGCGTGAAAAAGGGAAGGCAATCCTTGTTGAAGGGTATATGGATGCGCTGAAGCTGCACCTTGAGGGGTTTACCGAGACGGTGGCCACCCTCGGCACGTCCCTCACTGAGGAACAGGCGGCGCTTCTGAAGCGCTTTTGCGAGCAGTGCCTTATTTGCTACGATGCGGACATTGCGGGCCAGGAAGCGGCGATACGCGGGATGTACCTGTTGCAGCGGGCGGGCCTCGACATACGGGTTGTCGCCCTTCCCGAGGGAATGGATCCCGACGATCTGGTGAGTGCCGATGACGGGCGAAAGAAGTTTGAGGAGCTCCTTGAAATGGCCGTCCCCCTGCCGTTGTTTCACATCGCGGCAAAAAGGAGCGAGCTCGCCGACGAGACCCGTGTGAACGGTGCGCGACGGGAAATCATCGAAGGCCTTGCGGGATTGCCCGTTCTTGAGGCCAACAGGTATCTGCCGGAAGTGGCAAGGCGCCTCGGCCTTTTGTTGCCTGAACTGCTGCGTATCCTGGAAAAGGCAAGGGAATCCATGGGTGCCAAAGACCACAAAGACCGCCGGATTCGTGAAAATGTTCCTGCGGAGAGCAGACAGGAGAATAAATCGGATAAGACGCCGGCGGATCCGCTTGAATCGGCGGTATGCTATCTTGTATGGACGGACCCGAAACTGCGGGCCACCTTGTCACCTGAAGGGGTCCTTGCGCTTCTGTCGGACGAAGTAGTCCAGTCCATTGTCGCGGCGCTCCTGCAGGGAGAGGACCCGGCCCAGCTGGAGAACCGCTGGCACGAGACGGGGGAAAGTCGCCCCATGGCGGTTTTGGCCGCAGGAGGCGCACACCTGGAAGAATATGACGAAGAAACCCGCCTGGATGTGCTCCTTTCTGCACTGAAACGGCGCAAGGAACAGCGGCGCTTCCGGTTTCTCAAGGAAAAGAAGGCTCGCGGGGAGGCCTCCATGGAGGAAATCCGTGAATTTGCCGATCTCGCGAAGGCCCTGAAAGGAGGTTCCCGATAGGATGGCAAAGAAGAAAAAGAGCCCGACAGCTGCAGAAGGGACCCATGCGGCGGAAGCGGATTCGAAAGAAATCATGCGTTATATCGACAATTTCAAGGAACTTCTGCACGTAGGAAGAGAAAAAGGGTTTGTCACTTACGAAGACATTGAAAAACACCTTCCGGGCGAGCTGATAAACGCCGAGACGCTTGACAGCCTGTATTTCAACCTGATGGAGCTTGGCATCGACCTCGTGGAAGAAGAGAAACAGAAAGAGGGAGAAAGCGAGGAAGAAAGCGCCCCTGTAGCGGAATTTACCGAGGAGATGGGGACGCTTGAGGATTTGCCCCTGTCCGACCCGGTCCGCATGTACCTCCGGGAGATCGGGAAGATCCCGCTGTTGAAGCCCGAAGAGGAAGTCGAGCTGGCCAAGCGGGTCGAAGCGGGTGACCCGGTGGGGAAAGCCAAGCTGGTGGAAGCCAACCTCAGGCTCGTTGTCAGCATCGCCAAAAAATATATCGGAAGGGGAATGCTTTTTCTCGATCTCATCCAGGAAGGGAACCTCGGACTCATCCGGGCCGTTGAAAAGTTCGATTACCGGAAGGGATTCAAGTTCAGCACCTACGCCACGTGGTGGATCAGGCAGGCCATCACCCGTGCCATCGCCGACCAGGCCAGAACCATCAGGATTCCCGTTCACATGGTGGAAACCATCAACAAGCTGATCCGGATTTCGAGGCAGCTCGTCCAGCGTCTTGGCAGGGAGCCGACGGCCGAGGAAATCGCCCGGGAAATGGGAATCGCTTCCGACAGGGTGGAGGAAATCCAGCGGATCGCCCAGGAACCGGTATCCCTGGAGACTCCCATCGGGGAGGAAGAGGACAGCCAGCTCGGAGATTTTCTGGAAGACAAGGAGCTCCCGAGCCCCGAGGACGCCGCGGCCGGTCAGCTCCTGCGCGAACAGCTGGAGGGCATGCTTGAGGACTTGACCGAAAGGGAGAAGGACGTCCTGCGCCTGAGATTCGGCCTCGAGGACGGTCACCCATACACGCTGGAAGAGGTGGGGCGACGGTTCGGTGTGACCCGTGAGCGGATCAGGCAGATAGAGGCGAAGGCGCTCAGGAAACTCCGCCATCCAAGCAGGAGCAAGAAACTCAGGGACTTCCTCGAATAAAACGTGTGCAAGACCAGGGCGGCGGCTCCGGGCTTGCACGCAGAACCCTGGAAATGCCGGATATATGAAAATCGGGAAACCCGGGCCCTTTGAATCTGACCTTTGCTATAATAAAAAAGCTTGTTCCTGGGGGAACAAAGATGCGCCTTGACAGGTTTCTTAAACTTGCCAGAATTGTGAAAAGAAGGACACTTGCGCAGGAGATGGTTGCTGTCGGGGCAGTACGCGTCAACGGTTTTGTGGCGAAGGCATCCAGGGAAGTACGGGAAGGGGATATCATCGAGGTTGCCTTCCCGCGCAAAATCCTGACGGTAAGAATCCTGCCCTACACGGAAAAGGACCTCAAGAGCGGCCGAAAGGCCTGCGAAATTGTGGAAGAGCGTATCGTTACAGGCGAAAACAGGCCATGGTAGGTTTTTCCTTTCATCGGGGGATAAAAATCCCACAACTGAGGAAAAGAGGTGATTCCCGGTGAGCGAGATTATCGGCATACATTCGAGGGAAATACTGGATTCGCGGGGGAATCCGACGGTTGAAACGGAGGTCTGGCTGGAATCAGGCGCCGTGGGCCGCGCCGCGGTCCCCTCTGGGGCCTCGACGGGTAGTTTCGAGGCCGTCGAGCTTCGGGACGGCCAAAAGCGATACCTCGGGAAAGGTGTGCAACAGGCGGTTTCAAATGTCATGGAAAAGATTGCACCGGAAATTATCGGCCTTGATCCCGTCAACCTCGGTGCAATCGACAGGATCATGCTCGAACTTGACGGGACGGAGAACAAGCAAAACCTGGGAGCAAACGCGATTCTTTCCGTTTCCATGGCTGCAGCCCGTGCAGCAGCCGCGGAGAGGGACCTCCCCCTGTGGGCCTTTCTGGGCGGAGCCGGGCCCTTTTCACTCCCCGTTCCCCTCATGAACGTGATCAACGGAGGGGGACACGCGGACAACAATCTTGATATTCAGGAGTTCATGATTGTTCCATGCGGGGCCCCTTCTTTTGCGGAAGCGCTTCGTATGGGGTCGGAAATCTACCACACCCTGAAGAAAGTGCTCAAAGAAAGCGGGTTTTCCACCGGAATCGGCGATGAAGGCGGTTTTGCGCCTGATCTCAATTCGAACCGCCAGGCACTGGAGATCCTCGTAAAGGCGATTGAGCGGGCAGGATTCGCTCCGGGCAAAGAGGTGGGGCTTGCACTGGATGTGGCTCCTACTGATTTTTACTCGGAAAAGGCCTATCATTTCAGCGGGGAAGGCAAGGTCCTCACTGCCCAGGAACTGGTATCCTATTACGAAAGCCTTTGCAGGGAATTCCCGTTACTTTCCATTGAGGACGGGATGGCCGAAGAAGACTGGGAAGGCTGGAAACTGATGACCGAAAGCCTTGGTGAAAGTATCCAGCTTGTGGGTGATGATGTCTTCGTGACCAATCCGGACAGGCTCGCGAGGGGCATCGATGAAGGGGTCGCCAATTCGATCCTGATCAAACTGAACCAGATAGGGTCTGTTTCGGAGACACTCTCCGTCATGGAAAAGGCAAAGCGAAGCGGCTACAATTGCGTGATTTCCCACAGGTCGGGTGAGACAGATGATACCTTTATCAGCGATCTCGCCGTGGCAACTGCGGCGGGACAGATAAAGACGGGCGCGCCGGCCCGCACAGACAGGGTCGCCAAGTATAACCAGCTTTTGCGGATCGAAGAGGAGCTTCGGGAGATCGCGCCCTTTTCGGCTTTTGGAGAGTTCCCGAGGTTCCGGAACCTTCCGGCGGAAGGGCCTGGAAGGTGACAGGCATGGTTCAGGGAAGAAACTCGAACACCTTGGGCGGAAGAATCAGGGGAGAGGAATGCATGCTTCGCATTGCCGAACCGACGGTGGAAAGACTCGTTCAGTATTACCGTCTTTTGACCCAGCTTCACGATGAAGGCAGGAAAGTCGTTTCATCCCAGGAGATCGGGGACATGCTGGGACTCAAGGCAAGCCAGGTGCGCAAGGACCTCTCCTACTTCGGGGAGATCGGGAAACGGGGAGTGGGCTATCACGTGGAGCGACTCTACCAGCATGTCAGCGACATTCTCTCCCCGAACCGCGTCTGGAAAATCGCCCTTGTCGGAGTCGGGAGGCTGGGAGAGGCCCTTTTGGGCCACAAGGCCCTGAAAAGCGAAAAGTTTCGGCTGGAAGCCCTCTTCGACAACGACCCTGAAAAGGTCGGTACGTCAATATACGGCATACCTTGTTATCATTCCGACATGCTGCCGGAAATTCTCAGGGAGAAGGGAATCGAGGTCATCGTGCTGACCGTTCCGGCCGTGGTGGCCCAGCAGGTAGTGGACAAGGCGGTCGTATCTGGAACCCTGAAGGGCATCCTGAATTTTGCAACCGCCGCCATCGCCGTCCCCGAAGGAGTCCTGGTGTACAGGGTCGACATCTCCATTGAGCTTGAGAAACTACTTTTCTACCTGAAAGGTCCGACTGGTTGAAAGAAACACGGTTCCACCAGCGAACGGGTCATGATAGAATGTGCATTGCAAATTTGAACGGACAACATAGAGCAAGGAGGCGTCATAATTGCAGCAGGGCGGACTAATGGGTATGCTCCTTCCTTTGGCGGTATTTGTGGTCATTTTCTATTTCCTCATCATCCGGCCGCAGAAAAAACGGCAGAGGAAACATGAAGAGATGCTCGCGTCGATACGGCCGGGCGACCAGATTGTTACAGCAGGCGGTTTTTTCGGCGTTGTCAAGGCCGTGAAAGACGACAGCTACATTCTCGAAATAGCTGACGGAACCAAGGTCAGGGTCCTCAAATCGTCCATTCAGATGAAGCGCGCCTCGGGCGAAAGCGGGAGTCCGGAAGAAAAGGAGATTCCCGACTCCTCCGGAAAAGGAAAAGAAGGGGACGAACAGAAGGAAGCCTAGGTCAACGCGCTGCAGTGAAACTGAGGCGGAGTGGATGCCTCGCATCCGCTCCGTTTTTTGTGATTGACGCCCGGATGGGGCAAACAAAGGAGGTCGCGCGATGCAAAGAAGAGACAGATGGCGCCTTGTCATCGTAGGCATCGTGATCGTAGCTGCTCTGGTTTCTGTCTTCCCCCTCGAGGGTCGTATCCGTCTCGGACTTGATCTTAAAGGGGGAGCCCATATCCTGCTCCAGGCGAAGGGTACCCCCGAGAATCCCCTGACGGATGACAGTGTCCAGCGGCTCATTGCGGTATTGAGGAACAGGGTTGACCAATATGGTGTTGCAGAGCCCGTCATCCAGCGAGAAGGAAACAACCGGGTCATCGTGGACCTGCCCGGTGTATCGAACCCGGAAGCCGCCCTTGAGCTGATAGGGAAAACGGCACAGCTGGAGTTCCGTGAGGTCGTGGAAGCCGGTTCTCCGCTTCCGCCGGGGCCAGAACGGCCGAACTACGAGAGCCAGGAAGCCTATATGGAGGCCTTACGGCGCTGGGAAGAAATCAAAGAACAGCGTGACCGCCTCGCCGACCAGCTGGCGGTTCGTGCCGAAGATGATCCGAATCTCGATGTTGCCCGCGGCGAAGAGGGCGGCATCTATCTGCTCGGGTCGACCTACGTGACGGGCAAATCCCTCAAGGATGCAAAAACGAGTTTCGACAACCTCGGAAGACCAGTGGTGACTCTCGAGTTCGACAAGGAAGGGGCTTCGCAATTTGAAAAGGCCACGGCAGCGAATGTGGGACGCCAGATAGCCATCGTTCTTGACGGGAAAGTGATATCGGCCCCTGTCGTCCAGGAACGGATAAGCGGCGGGAACGCCCAGATATCGGGGAATTTTACCACGGAGGAGGCACAGCGTCTTGCGATCATGCTCAGGGCGGGAGCATTGCCGGTGCCTGTGGAGATTCTCGAAAACCGTTCTGTCGGTCCGACCCTCGGAGCCGACTCGATACGTTCTGGACTTCGTGCGGGCCTGATTGGAGCCGTGCTGGTCCTTGTGTTCATGCTTTTTTATTACGGAAGGCTTGGACTTGTCGCAAACCTCGCGCTGGCTTCGACGATCCTGCTGCTTTTCGCCGGCCTTATCAGCCTCAAGGCAACCCTTACACTGCCGGGTATTGCCGGTATCATCCTGACCATTGGTATGGCCGTGGACGGCAATATCCTGATTTTTGAACGGATGAAAGAAGAACTCCGCGAGGGAAAAACTCCTTATGCGTCTGTTGATGCCGGGTTCAGGAAAGCCCTGAAAACGATTATCGACGCAAACGTCACGACCCTGATCGCCGCGGCCGTGCTGTTTTATTTCGGAAGCGGGCCGATCAGGGGATTTGCCGTCACCTTATCCATAGGTATCCTTGCCAGCGTCTTCAGTGCGGTTATCGTGACCAGGGCCCTTCTGCAGGTGTTCCAGAGCAGACGCAAGGCAAGACCTGCACGGTCTTGAGCGGGAAGAAGAGGTGGACCGTCATGTTCATTAAAAAACGCGAATGGAAAATAGATTTCATGCGAATACGCCGGAAGGCTCTTCTTCTGAGCGCCGTGCTCATTTTGGCAAGCCTTGGACTGCTCGTAACAAGGGGGCTGAACCTGGGCATCGATTTCAGCGGAGGCCATCTCGTCCAGGCGGAATTCTCCGAGCCCGTCGCAGTCGCAGACGTCAGAAGCCTTCTCGCCGGGATCGGCCAGGAGCAGGCCGTCATCCAGGGATACGGAGACAACGGGATGATCGTGCGGCTCAAATCATCCGCCGACGATTCCCAGGTGGAGAAGGTCATTGAAACGCTTCAGGAAAGGTACAGCGGAATGGAGGTTTTACGCCTGGAAAAAGTGGGTCCCGTCGTAGGTGAAACGCTGAGACGGCAGGCCGTCATCGCCGTGGTCATCGCCCTTGCGGGTATCCTGCTTTACATCACCTTCAGATTTCGTTTCCGCTTTGCCGTTTCCAGCGTCCTTGCGCTGCTTCATGACGCGGTTATCACCCTGGGGGTCTTCAGCCTCACGGGACGGGAAATCACCCTTCCCTTTATCGCGGCGATCTTGACCATCGTTGGGTACTCACTCAACGACACGATCGTTGTCCTGGACCGCGTCAGGGAAAACTGGCGCGGCGTGCGGAAAGAAGGCATCCTGCCCTTGATCAACCGGTCCATTAACCAGACCCTGTCACGGACCCTGAATACGTCTCTGACGACGTTTTTGCCGGTGTTGGCACTCTTTCTTTGGGGTGGCCCGGTGATCGCGAATTTTGCCTTTGCCCTGATGGTGGGCATCATCGTCGGAACCTACAGCTCCATCTATGTTTCCGGGACGATTATCGGGGAATGGTACCTGAGGGCTCCCGAAATGAAATGACGGTGTCCTGAAGAAGCTTCGGGCTTTTGCACTGCAATCGTTTCGGCGGTATAGTATAAATAGGATGGGAATTAAATACAGGCGTGTCCCTCCCGGGAAACGCCTGCAAGAAATACCGGAAGAAAGCGGTTGCGAACCGGTGAACGGTATTTACTTAGTGTGAATCTGCGGCCGGAATAAGGGTCCTGTCCCCCGGTTTTATCGCAAAGGAGGCGGTACCAGTGCCTATGAACGCGTTTGACAGGCTCAAGGGGTTTGTATCCGGCAAGCTTCTGGATCAGGTAGTCCGCGTAGCCGAAGAGGATGACGAAGAAAAACTCGCCTCCCTTTTCGACACCATGTCCAGACTGTCTCCGACGAAATACTACAAGGAAAGCTTCGCCATAATGGCGCAATATGCCAGGGAAAACCACCCCTTCATCGGTGTGTTCAGGAGACTTTTCACGGACCTGAACGTGAACTGCAGAAAAAGGGCGATACTCAATTTCCTGGTGAATTTCATTATTCTCGGGCGAACGATCCGGGACAGGAAGGAAAAGGAACTGGGAGTACACCTGCCCAATTTCCTGGTGATCAGCCCAACGATGCGGTGCAACCTGAACTGCAAGGGCTGCTATGCGTCGGCGTACTCGAAGGAAGATGACCTTCCCTTTGAAGTGATAGACAGGGTCATTACCGAGGCCAAAAGCCTGGGAATGTACTTTTTCACGTTCTCCGGCGGCGAATGTTTCGTCAGGCCTGACCTGATCCAGTTGTGGGAAAAGCACAATGACTGCTATTTCCAGGTCTACACGAACGGCACCCTTCTGGACGAAAAGATGACCGACCGACTGGCTGAACTCGGAAACGTGGCGCCCATGCTGTCCGTTGAAGGAACCCGCGAGGAAACGGACGACCGCAGAGGCGAAGGCGTGTACGACAAGGTCATGGAAAGTTTTGAAAGGCTCAGGCGGAAGGGCATCCTGTTCGGCTTCAGTGCCACGTGCACAAGGTCCAGCACCGATTACCTGACAAGCGACGCGTTCATTGAGGAAATGCTTGAACTCGGTTGCAAGGTCGGTTGGTTTTTCCAGTACATTCCCACAGGGAAGGCTCCCGAGCTGGACTATATGGCGACGCCGAAGCAGCGGGCAAAGCTTCATGAAAAGGGCGAGGAATGGAGGATGCGATATCCCGTCTTCCTCGGTGATTTCTGGAATGACGGACCCTATGTTGACGGATGCATGGCAGGCGGCGAAAGGTACCTGCACATCATCTCAAACGGGGACGTGGAGCCCTGCGTTTTTGTCCATTTCGCAGTGGACAACATCAAGGAAAAAAGCCTGCTCGAGGTCTTGCAGAGCCCCTTTTTCAAGGATATCCGGGAGGCGCAGCCCTACGAGGATGATAACCTCCTCTGTCCCTGCCTGATTATCGATCATCCGGCAGTGCTTCGGAATCTCGTGAAAAAGCATGGTGCCCGACCGACCCACCCGGGTTCGGAAAATATCCTTTCCGAGCTGGCTGAAGGTCTCGATGAGTATAGTGGAAAAATCCACGAGGTTTTTGATCCGGAATGGGAATCCACCGGAAGGGCGAAGTATCTCAGGAGCCTCGACCGGGAAGACAAGCCCGAGGTTCACAGGAAGATAAGAAAACGCCTGCCCCAGCGGCAGCGTTCATAAAACCTCACTACAGGGATCGAAGCGGCGCTTTTTCAAAGCGCCAGAGGAGTGATGGTGATGAAAAGCTATGCCCTGGCCATAGCACTAGCCATGCTTTTGGCTGCAACCTATGCGTTTCAGAACACCGGGGAAATCCTCGTAAGGTTTCTTGTCTGGGAACGGACGATTCCACAGGGCATTTGGGATGTGTTGCTTTTCGCGGCCGGAGGCGTCCTGATGTGGCTCGTGTCGCTTTTCGCACTGCTCGAGACCCGGGGTAAATATGTCCGCCAGATCCGGGAAAAGGACAAGAGAATCAGGGAGCTCGAGGAAGAGCGGGCGTCTCTGATGGCGGCCTTCCGGACACGGCCGGAGCCTTCGGAAGTCCCTGAAGAAAACCGGGCTTCTGAGATGGTTCCGGAAAAAGCGCCTCTCCCGTCACAGTCGCCTGAAGAACCCGGCTCTGAAGACGCTTTTGAACCAGGAGAATATGAAGACAAGACGCTTCAGGAGGAAAACCGAAGATCCTTCGAGCGGGAGGGAACGGAGCCTGAAGAGACAGAAGATTTAACCGAAAAACAGGATGACGAAACGAAAGGGGTCTGATTTTCCCATTGCCGATGTCATATCCGCAGGCGCGGGTCCGGATCAATGAAGTGACCCCTGCCGACCATCACATGGCAGCGGCCCTCGGCTGTGCACCAATGACTGCAGCGGTTCTTCGGATGAGGGGGCTCGCTTCTGAAGAAGATTTCGTCAAGGCTCGGGAGTGGTTGCGCCCGAGCCTTGACGTGTCTCTCAGCGATATCAATTTTGGGCTTTCAGGAGAAAAAGCCCGGGACGTCTGGAAAAATCGCCGGAAACCCAAACGGGTGGTCGTCTACGGTGACTACGACGTGGACGGTGTCTGTTCGACGGCGCTGGCTGTCGAGCTTGGTCTCTGTGAATTCGGTGACGTGCGGTATTATATTCCTCACCGGCACCGTCAAGGCTACGGCGTGCACGAAGACGTAATCCATGCCGTGAAAAAGACCGGGTGTGATTTCCTCGTCGCCGTCGATTGCGGGACCCGGGATGTTGGAGCTCTCGAAGCGGCCGTGGAAGGTGGCCTGAAAGTCCTCGTTTTCGACCATCATGCACCGGGCCCCGGCCTCCCGCGCGGAGCGTTCGTGGTGAACCCCCATGTCGAAGGGCCCATAAAAGGGCGGGATTTCTGTGCAACGGCCGTGCTGTGGAGCTGGGCCTGGAATCAGGGGATTGCCGACAGGAAATGGCTTCTCTCGCGTCTTGACCTCGTTGCCCTGGCGACGGTGGCCGACAGCATGCCCTTCTTTGAGGCGAACCGTGTTCTGGTCCGGGAGGGACTTCGGGAAATCCGAAGCGGCAGACGCGAAGGGCTGGATGTCTTGATCCGGGAGTTGGGGGTCGACAAACGACACATCGACGAGGAAGACCTCGCCATGAAAGTCATCCCTTGCCTGAACGCGGCGGGTCGACTCGGGCTCGCGGAGCTTTCCGTCAAGGTCCTTCTCGGCGAGGGAAACTTGAGGCGAAACGTCCACGGGCTGATCTCGCTGAACAAAAAGCGCCAAAGGATATCCCGGGCCCTTGTCGAAGAGATCTCCGCTTCTCTTGGAAAGGGCAGTCTCGTCCTCCGTGGGGACCATTGGCCCGTCGGGGTCCTGAGCAGCGTCGCCAGCCGTCTGTGCAACGATTTCGGCAAGGCCGTGGCCCTGGCGGCCCCCGCGGGGGATTCCATACGGGGGACGCTCAGGGTGCCGCCCGGTGGGAATGCCCTGGAAGTGCTGGGTGCCGTGGAAGAAATGCTTGGAGCCTGGGGAGGACATGAAAGGGCTGCGGGGTTCACCGTGGAGAGTAATCTCTGGGAGGAGCTTTGCACGAGCCTCGAAGACCTTCTTTCCCGGATCGTGGCCGTCCAGGAACCTATCGATGTTCTCGCCTGCAGGCCGTTGGAACACACCGAGGGAAGCCTCGGGGAGATTGGATGCCTGGGACCTTTCGGAAACGGTAATCCGAGGCCCCTGTTTTTCGCACCAAAAGATGAAACCCTGGAACTTTTGCCCCTTGGCAAGGAAGGGAAACATTACCGGATCCGGTCCGGGGACGGAGAATTTTTGGCCTTCAATGCAGCCGGGTCTGAGGATGAGCTTCGACGAGCGGTGGGATGGATCTATCGTCCGCGGTTGAATTACTGGCGCGGTCGAACGAAGGTTGATATGCTTCTTGAAAACGTGGTGGTTCCCTAGGCGTCGCGACGCCGGAAGGTGATGATCCAATGGATCGGAAGGACAAGGTTTTCCGGGAAAGCATCGGCATCCACGGAGAAGAGAAGAAAAAAGCCGGCGAAATGAAGTCCCTGCGTCTTTTGAGGGACAGTTTCGTGGGTCGTTTTCCGGCAGACGAGCGGACAATGGCGGTAAAAATGGCGTGGCAGGAATTTTGGGGAAAGACAGCGAAATACCTTTCCAGGGATGACCTCACGCGTTGCGGCGAGGCCGTGGTTTTCGCCGCGAAAGCCCATGCAGGCCAGAAACGCCTTACCGGCGAGCCCTATATTATTCACAGCATCCGGGTCGCTTCGATCCTGGCCGACATGGAGCTTGACACGCAGACGCTCAGTGCGGGACTGCTTCATGATGTCCTCGAGGATACGGAGGTCTCGGCTGAAAGTCTCGAAGAATCCTTCGGCGAGGACGTCCGTGTTCTCGTGGATGGCGTCACGAAACTGGGGAAGCTGCCCTTCAAGTCCTTCGAGGATTACCAGGCGGAAAACCTCAGAAAGATGTTTCTTGTTATGGCGAAGGATATCAGGGTGGTCCTGATAAAGCTCGCCGACAGGCTTCACAACATGCGTACCATTCATGCCCTCCGCCGGGAAAAACAGTCGCGAATCGCCCGGGAAACCCTCGAGATTTACGCTCCCCTGGCGCACAGGCTGGGAATCTACCAGATCAAGCGGGAACTCGAGGACCTTGCCTTCAAGATCACCGACCCGGAAGCCTATTACGATATCCGTCGCCGTGTCCGGAAAAAACTGCCGGAACGGGAGGAAACGATAAAGAAAGCCATCGAGATTCTGGAAAAGCGTCTTGCCGAAGAAGGCCTGGAAGCCTATATCACGGGAAGGGCGAAACACTTTTTCAGCATCTACGAGAAAATGCGAAGAAAAAATGTTTCGCTGGAGGAACTTTTTGACCTCCTTGCCCTTCGCGTAACCGTGCGAAGCGTTGCGGACTGCTACACCGTGCTCGGTATCGTGCACACCATATGGAAGCCCCTGCCCGGGCAGTTTGACGACTATATCGCAAACCCCAAGAATAACATGTACCAGTCCCTCCACACCGCGGTCATGGGCCCAAGCGCCGAGCCGCTGGAGATCCAGATAAGGACCTGGGAAATGCATTGGATCGCCGAATACGGCATCGCGTCGCACTGGAGATACAAGGAAAAAAGACAGAAACAGGACGAGCTTGACCAGAAGCTGGACTGGATCAGGCAGGTTCTTGAAGCGCAGGCGGACAGCAACGAACCCTCGGAATTCCTGGAACATGTGAAGGCAGACGTCCTCTCCTCGGAGGTTTTCGTCTTCACTCCAAAGGGCGATGTGCTCTCGCTCCCGAACGGATCGACTCCTATCGATTTTGCCTATACCATCCACACGGAAATCGGGAACCACTTCGTGGGCGCCATGGTGAACAACCGCATCGTCCCTATAGACTACAGGATCCAGAATGGCGATATCGTCAAGGTCATGACCTCGCCCCAGGGGCGCCCTTCAAGAGACTGGCTCAAGATCGCCAAAAGCAGCCGGGCACGGAGCAAGATCCGGTCTTACTTCAGGCAGAAAGAGAAAACTGACAGGGAGGAAAGGGCCGCCAAGGGGAGGGAACATCTCGAAAGAGAGCTCAAGCGGCGACGTCCGGATCTCGATGTGGACCTTGCCGATTCGGGCCCGTTGCTGAACAAGATTGCCAGGGACATGGGGTTTGCAAACGGGGAAGATTTGCTCGTGGCCATCGGAGCGGGCGACCTGAGCGCCCAGGCTGCGGCGGCGAAGTTCCCCGCAACCAAAGAGGAAATTCCGCCTCACGAAGCCGCGGGGGAACCCGTGAGAAAGGAGTCCGACACGGAAGTCGTTGTCGAAGGGGCTCCGGGGGTTCTGGTCTTTATGGCGAACTGCTGCAAACCGGTGCCGGGTGATGACATTACGGGCTTTGTGACGAAAAGCCGCGGGATAACGGTTCACAGGAAAGATTGCCCTAACATCACCGAAGTGCCCGAGGGGCGTCTTGTCGACGTTGAATGGGGCAGGAAGACATCGGATCGCTATGCAAGCCGACTTCGCCTTGAAGGTGTTGACAGACCGGGGCTTTTTGCCGATGTGGCGCAGGCAATCAACGCCACGGAAGGGACCATCGTTCAGATCAAGGCTTTCGTGGCCGGAGGCAACCGTGCGAGGATGAACATCGATCTCCAGGTGAAAGACCTTGAGCATCTGTACAAGATCATAGCGAAGTTGAACACCATAAAGGGTGTCATCGAAGTCTTGCGGGGGTGAAGGTGTTGCGGGCAGTGGTCCAGCGGGTAAGTCGAGCCGAGGTTAAAGTCGACGGCAAAACCACGGGGAAAATCGATAACGGTCTTTGCGTTCTTCTCGGAATTCACCGGGAGGATGAGCATGATGACGTAGGATGGATGGCGGAAAAGCTTGTAAATTTGAGGATTTTCGAAGATGATTCGGGGAAGATGAACCGTTCACTGATTGATGTCAGGGGATCTCTCCTGGTGGTTTCACAATTCACATTGTACGGTGATTGCCGCAAAGGGAGACGACCCTCCTTTGTTGACGCCGCCGGGCCTGAAAAGGCAAAGGCCTTTTACGAGAAATTTATTGAAATGGTCCGGTCCATGGGGATCCAGACAGCGGAAGGCATCTTTCAGGCAATGATGGACGTGGAATTGACGAACCAGGGACCGGTAACACTTGTTGTAGAAAGCAGGAGGGATTGATTGATGCGCATTCGGCGCTTTCCTCTCGGGGCTCTTTGGACCAACGGTTACCTTGTTCTGGACGACGAAGGAAGGGGTGTCTTTGTTGATCCGGGCGGAGACCCGAAAGAGGTCATCGAATTCATGAAAGCACAGGGCGTTCATCTTGAATGGGTCCTTCTGACCCACGGCCATGCGGATCATATGTGCGGACTTGAAAAGCTGAGGCCCCTGGCTCGAAGGGGAGTCGCAGTGCACAGCCTGGACGCCCCGATGCTGGCTTCTCCGGAACAAAACCTGTCGGCTTTCATGCAGGACCGTTGCCAGAGTACGCCGCCGGAAAAGGAGCTTGAAGACGGAGACACGATACATGCCGGCGACCTCGTTATCTCGGTAATCCACACTCCAGGGCACACACCCGGAAGCGTCTGTTTTCACATCACCGACAAAGGGGAGGAAGCGTTGCTCTGTGGGGACACCCTCTTTGCACAAAGCGTGGGAAGGACGGACCTGCCGGGCGGAGACCAGGAAAAACTTCTCATGTCCCTTGAGAAAATCACCTCTTTCGCCGACGAACTGGCCCTGTATCCCGGCCACGGTCCGGAATCAACCATCGGTGAGGAGCGACGGAAAAACCCTTTCTGGCCAGGTGACCGGAAATGAAAATGGCGGTCGTTCCCGATTGTGAGAGACCGAGGGAACGGCTCTCGAAGCTGGGCCCGGGGTCGCTGTCGCTCCAGGAACTTCTGGCCGTTCTCCTGAGGACGGGTGACAAGAACAGGAGCGTGCTCGAGCTTGCAGGTGACCTCCTTACGGAATTCGGAAGTCTGGAAAACCTGGCGCGGGCGTCTTTTTCGGAACTATGCCGCCTCGGGGGGCTCAAAGCCGCCAAAGCAGCCTCTGTTCTGGCAGCCTTGGAGCTTGCGAAACGACTCAATGCACAGAACCCGCCGGAGAAAGAAAGCTCCTCCACGGCGACGGGGAACCTGAAGGAGCGCTTACACTGGTGGAGTATCATGCTCAAGGACGAGGAGCGGGAGTATATTATCGGCATCTTTACCGCAAGGGGCGGGCGTGTTCTTGCCGAGGAGCGTCTTTCCTGGGGCGGATTGGACGGTGCAAGCCTGGACATACGGTATCTCCTCCGCAAGGCTGTACGGATTGATACGGAAGGCTTGGCCATATTGCACAATCATCCCGACGGCAGGCTGATTGCGAGCATTGAGGATCGGCGTCTCACCGGTCACCTCCGTGAGAGACTGGAAGCCCTGGGGATTCGGTTTGACGGCCATTATATTGTTGCCGGAGGGAAGAGCATACCTGTTTCATGAGTGATTATTGAAGATATTTTGTGAAAGTTGGTGACGACGGGTGTTCGGTTCAATTTCAGGAATGTTTGGAAAGGATATAGGCATCGATCTCGGGACGGCGAATATCGTTGTATATCTCAAGGGGAAAGGCGTCGTCTACAATGAACCTTCCGTCATCGCCTGCAGGAAGACTTCCCGGAAGAGCTCCAAGGAAGTGATCGCCTTCGGTTATGAAGCGAAGGCGATGTTCGGGAAGACTCCGAAAGGTGTGGAAACGGTAAGACCCCTGCAAAACGGGGTTATAGCCGATTTTGACATGACCGGTGCGTTGATTAGGCATGTCATAGAAAAGACCACCGGCGGCGGGATAGGGGTTTTGAGCCACCCCAGGGTTATCGTCTGCGCCCCGGTCTATGTGACCGAGGTTGAACGGAAAGCCTTCATCGATGCAACTCTTGACGGCGGGGCCAGGGAGGCTTATGTCGTTGAGGAACCCGTTGCTGCCGCTCTCGGTGTCGGGTTGCCGATTCATGAACCCCGGGGAAGCATGATCCTTGATGTCGGAGGGGGAACAAGCGAAGTTGCCGTCCTTTCCCTGGGTGGAGTAGTTGTCAGCAACTCCCTGCGGGGGGCCGGTGACGAGATGGACGACGCCATCATTGGTCTGATCAGGCAGAAGTACACCCTCGTCATCGGGCCGTCCACGGCGGAGGAGATCAAAAACGCGATAGGTTCGGCGCTCCCGATGGAAAAAGAGAAGGTTCTCGAGGTCAGGGGAAGGAATCTCACCGACGGACTTCCGAAATCAATCTGCATTTCCAGCAAGGAAGTCCGGGAAGCTATCAATCCAACGGTCTCCAGAATCGTCGAAATGGTGAGGGAAACACTGGAACAGACGCCTCCGGAGCTGGCCAGGGATATCGCGGATCAGGGGTTGGTGTTGACCGGCGGAGTCGCCCTTCTGGATGGTCTTGACCGTCGCCTGGCCGAGGAGCTCAATGCCCCTGTCGTGAGGGCGGAAAACCCTCTGCACTCCGTGGCTGAAGGTCTCGGGAAGCTTCTCAAAGGGATTGACTCCATGAAAAAGGTACTTGTCACCGTCGAACATGGCGTCCGGTAAAAATTCTTTCAAGGTCTCGGAAAGAGGGCATCGGAGGTGACGACCCGATGAAACCGGAAGCGTCGACGGCACTCCACGGCGTCATCTCCCTGGCCGCAGGGCTTTTGCTGATGGCCTTTTTATCAGGTAATGCGGCGGTGTATCGGGTCATGGACCTGACTGAAGCCGTTCTTTCCTGGCCTGAACTCCCGGCTTCCGTCGTCCGTGCAGGTGCGGAACGTGGGGTTGCCTGGTTTACCGATATCTCGAGACTGCAGGAGGAAATTATCAAACTGCGAAAGGAAAACCTGCGTCTCAGGCAAAGCTTGCAGCAGTCCGTGCTGGATGAGCCTTTGCCTGCTGAAAGCCCTGATTTGCTCGAGGCGAGGGTTACCCTCAGGCGGCCTGTGGACTGGTGGAAGGAAATCAAAATCAACCGTGGGAGCGCAGACGGAGTGGAGAAAGGGATGGCCGTCCTGCAGAACGGCTTTCTGGTGGGACGCGTGTCCGATGTCAACAGCGGTTCGTCGAGGGTTGAGCTTTTGACGTCTCAGACGCTCATGATCCCGGCCGTCGTGGAAAAGACGAGGGATCTCGGTGTCATCGCAGGTGACGGCGAAGGAGGAGTCCGCCTCTTGTATGTTCCGCTGGAGAATCTTCTTTCCCCGGGGATGCAACTTACTTCGACACTGGTCAGTGAGCACCTGGCGCCGGGTTTGCGGATCGGGGAAGTGGGGGAAGCCATCGGAATCACGGGAGGCTACCGGATCTATTCGGTGGTTCCGGGTGCCGCTTTCTCACGCCTCTACCGGGTGCAGGTCCTTGTGCAGAAGGAAGGTCCCCGGTGATCCCGGCCGCTCTCCTCTGGTATGCGCAGGACCTCCTCCAGATACTGATGGAAGGATGGGCTTTTGCACCGGACCTTTTCCTTTTTTATCTTCTGTTTCGTTGCGCGAAAACGCCTGAAAACGAGAGGACGTTGATCTGGACGGCCTTTTTGGGCGGGATCCTCTGGGATTTCCGCTGGTCCGGCCTTTTGGGCCTGAATGCGGCGATGTACGGCGGCCTGCTCTCCCTCTTCTCTGTCTTCTGGAAGAGGACCCCCTTTACGGGGCGATCGCACTGGATCTTGATGGGTTTTCTCGCCGCAACACATGGCGTGCTCACCCTTTCAAGAATCTTCTTTTTCGGCATCGCCTCCCGTGAAGTGGCTTTTGCCTTTGTGGTGCAGCTTTTGTCAGCGGTACCTGTTATCCTCATTGTCGGCTTTTTCTTTGCATTCCATGGGGAGAAGCGAAATGTCGGCTAGGGGAATTTCAGAAGGGCACCGGCTTGTCCTTCTTCGATGGATTATCCTTTTCTCGCTCTTTTCCCTGGTGTTCGGGCTGTACCGGTTGCAGGTCATCCAGGCGGACAAGTACATCCGCCTGGCATCGGAAAACCGGCTCCGATTCATCCGCCTTCCCGCTGCAAGGGGCGATATCCTTGACGCAAACGGGACCCCTCTTGCGACGAACGTGAAGACCTTCAACCTGATGGGGTATCCCCTGGACCTAAAGCGACAGGGCCGGATGGGTGAGATAGCGGACTTTTTGGCGCGGCAGGGTATTCCCATTGGAAGGGATAAGCTTCAAACCATCGTCGACAGGCAATACAATGTTCCTTATAATGCCGTGACGATCCTGCCGAATCTCACCATGGCACAGATCGCGACCATGGTCAGCGATCCTGAATTTCCGGAGTATCTCTTCCCGCTGCCCGTATCGCGGAGGGTGTATCCTTCCGGGCCGCTGGTCTCCCATATCGTTGGCTATGTGGGAGAGGTGACGAAAGAAGACCTTGAAATCCTTCCGCCTGACGTGTACAGGGGCGGGGACATCATCGGCAGAGGTGGCATCGAGCAGTTCTACGAGGAAAAGCTGCGCGGTTCAGCCGGGGAGGAAGCCATAGAGGTCGATGCACGAGGCCGGAGGGTCCAGGTCCTCGACCGGAAGGAACCGGTACCGGGCCAGACAATCCGCTTGACCGTGGATTTGGGGGCACAGAACCTGGCCGCCGACCTCATGGGAGACAGAAAGGGCGCCGTTTTCGCCATGAATGTGAATACCGGTGATGTCAAGGTCCTTTACAGCTCCCCTACCTTTGACACGAATCCACTGGCATGGGGGGTTTCCTCCCGAGAGTGGAGGGGGCTCGTCAGTGACCCGGACAGGCCGATGATGAACAGGGTCATCAGCGGGACCTACCCGCCCGGGTCGACACACAAGGTGATGACCCTTTATGCGGCCCTTTCTGAAGGTGCCATCACCGAGAAGACCACGTTCCGATGCACGGGCGCCTTCCGCCTGGGAGACAGGGTTTTCAGGTGCTGGAAAAGGTCGGGCCATGGTACGGTGGATATTATCGAATCCCTGAAGGATTCCTGTGACGTGTATCTTTACCAGGCAGGCCTCGCCGCGGGGATTGATGCCCTTGTTTCCTGGGGCAGATGGTTTGGCTTCGGTGCTCCGACAGGCATCGACCTGCCGGGGGAGGTCTCCGGCATTGTGGCGGGCAGGGAGTGGAAACGCCGGAATATCGGTGAAAAATGGTACCCTGGAGATACGGTAAACTATTCTATCGGGCAGGGTTTCCTCCTGGTGGCCCCGATACAAACGGCCGTCATGTACGCGGCTTTGGCGAATGGGGGTACACTGGTAAGGCCGAGGCTTTTTGCAGAAAGACCGGAGGAAAATCGACGCCTTGACCTGTCCCGGAAATACCTGGAAATTCTTCGAAAGGGTTTACGGGAAGTTGTCCGGGACGGCACGGGCAAGCCGGCCGACGGTTTTGGCGTCGAGATTTCGGGCAAGACGGGAACGGCCGAAAATCCTCACGGGGAAGACCATGCCTGGTTCGTGGGGTATGCGCCCGCGGATGATCCGAACTACGTGGCCATCGTTCTTGTGGAAGGTGGAGGCAAGGGAAGCAGCACGGCGGGGCCTCTCGTCGGTAGAATGCTGGCCTACCTCTGCAGCCGGTGAAGGAATCCTGTTCGATATGAAAAGGTGGTTTTCATGGCTGAAAGGGAACGAGCCCTTTTAAAAGGTGAGAGAGGCTGTTTGCGACTTATTGTGCCCGAAGGTGTAGAGGACGGGGATGTTCCGGGCGTGATGCAAAAAACACTGGAAGATGCCGGGAAACTGGTGGAGGGAGCGACGTTGATCCTGGACTTTCAGGGGCGGGCCCTTTCCGCCGGGCTTGTGATGCAGATCTTCGAGTCTGTCCTCCTGCCGGCAACCGTCACCGTCAGGGAGTGGCGAACCTTTGACGGGAAATCCCAGGATCTGTTCAAAAAGATGGGGCTCAGGACCTTCGAAAAAGATCCCGGGGAAAGAAAGGGCCCTGCGGGTTTCCTGAAGAACATTCCTTCGCCGGCGCTGATTCTGCACAGATCGCTTCGCTCGGGCCAACGGGTGGAGCATGACGGTGATATCATTGTCATCGGCAATGTCAACGAGGGTGCCGAGGTTTACGGTACGGGATCCATCTGTATCTGGGGCCGCCTCTGCGGCCTCGCTCATGCCGGCTGCTCCGGCGACGAGGCGGTCGCCGTCGTGGCGGGGCATTTCATTGCGAACCAGGTACGGATCGGCGAGAAAATCTGTTACCTCGATGCGAAAGCGCCCTGGTGGGGGAAACCTGTCCGCATGGTGGTCAAGGGTGATGAAATCGTCGTGGACGAGATCGCTTTTTAATGGGGCGAAAAGTTTGAGCAATCGAAGTTATAACTGCCGGTTGAAGAAGACAGTTCCTGGACGGGGGGATCTTGATTGGATACGAAAATAATTGTTGTCACATCGGGGAAAGGCGGAGTGGGAAAGACGACTGTTACGGCTAATCTTTCCGCCTGTTTCGCCAAGGAAGGATACTCAGTGGTGGCTGTGGACGCGGACATCGGGCTTCGAAACCTGGATGTCGTCATGGGACTTGAAAACCGCATCGTCTACAATCTCGTCGATGTTGTTGAAAACGAATGCCGCCTGCAACAGGCCCTCGTGAGGGACAAGCGCGTGGAAAACCTCTACCTTCTCCCCGCGGCCCAGACCAGGACGAAGGAAGCCGTCTCGGCGGACCAGATGCGTTCCTTGTGCGATTCGCTGAGGGGATCTTTTGATTTTGTCTTCGTCGACAGCCCCGCCGGCATTGAGTCCGGATTCCGGAATGCCGCCCTTTGTGCCGACGAAGCCCTTGTCGTCGCCACACCGGAGGTGTCTTCCGTCAGGGACGCCGACAGGATTATCGGGTTACTCGAGGCCGACGGCAAAGAGACGATCAACCTGATCGTCAACAGGTTCAGACAGAATATGGTCAGCAAGGGAAACATGCTGGATGTCACCGACGTGAGCGAGGTCCTTGCGGTCAACCTTATCGGGGTTGTCCCTGAAGACGATTCCGTGGTTATCTCCACCAACAGGGGGGAACCCCTTTCCCTCAGCTTCGAGTCCCCCGCAGCAAAGGCCTTCAAGGATATTACCGACCGCCTTCTCGGAAAGGATGTCCCCCTCGCGCTCCCGCAGAATGATGAAAGCCGCGGCTTTTTTGCCGGCCTCCGGAAAATGTTCAGGCTATAGGTGTTGGAAGGAGCATGACGATGGGTTTTCTTTCGCGCTTTTTCAAGGTAGGGAATTCCAGGAAAGATGCAAAGGAAAGGCTCCAGGTCGTTTTGATCCATGACAGGGCCGATATCTCAGCGGGAATGATGGAGTCGCTTCGGCGGGACATTATTTCCGTCATCAGCAACTACATGGATATTTCCGAAGAGGGAATCGAGCTGCAGCTCGAGAAAGAAAAAAGCTCCGTCGCTCTTGTGGCGAACATCCCCGTCCTCCGGGTGAAACGGACGAAGGGGGATGCCGGGGAAACAAGGGAAAATCTTTCAAGAGGCGAGAGGAAGAAAAGGAGTTCAACCCGGAAGAAATGACCGGAATCAGGGAACTTTTTCAAAGGGAACTCGGCCGGCTCAGGAATATGGACATTTTGATCTCGCTGCCGGCGTTCCTTCTTTTTCTTGTCGGCCTGGTGACGATATACAGCGCGACGGCGGGGAAAGGCGGCACCCTTGGAACGCTTGTCTACCGACAGATCCTTTGGGGCTTTATCGCCCTGGTCGTGTTTTTCGCAGTTTTCTGCATAGGTCACGAACGTTTTTTCAACTGGTCCGTCGTGTTGTACGGGGCTGTCCTTGTGGTGCTTTCCCTTGTGTTTATTGTGGGAACGGTGACGCGGGGAGCCCAGAGCTGGATAGACGTGGGACGTTTTCTCAACATCGGTGCGGTCAACCTGCAACCTTCCGAAGGAGGCAAGGTGGCACTTGCCTTGCTCCTCGCCACCTGGCTGTACCGCTATCCGCCGATTCTCATGCGGAGGTTTCTGGGGAGCCTGGCGCTGGCGGCGGCCGCGGGCGGCCTGGTAGTCCTCCAGCCGGACCTGGGTACGGCCGTTGTGTACGGGGCGATTACCATGGCCGCACTGTTTGCTGCAGGTGCCCCGAAAAAATATCTCATCGGCACGGCTCTCGCCGGTCTTCTGATTCTTCCACTGGGCTGGGCATTGCTTAAGGAATACCAGAAACTCAGGCTCCTGGTTTTCCTGAACCCGTACCTGGACCCTCTCGGCGCCGGGTACAATGTCATCCAGTCGAGGATCGCCGTCGGTGCCGGCGGGCTCTTCGGGAAGGGCTTTCTCCAGGGAACACAGAGCAAGTTGCATTTTTTGCCGGAGCCCCATACCGACTTCGTTTTCAGCGTTTTTGCCGAAGAGTTCGGCTTTTTCGGCGCTGTCGCCGTTGTGGCTCTCTTCGGCCTGCTGCTGTGGAGAATTCTGGGGACGGGCATTCGCTCGAAAGACGTTCGGGCGAAGATCCTCGTCGGGGGCATCACGGGCTGGTTCTGTTTCCAGACGCTCGAATGCATCGCCATGAGCATGGGCCTTGCTCCTGTCACTGGTCTTCCGCTTCCCTTTATTTCCTACGGGGGAAGCGCTCTTGTTTCCGTTGCCGCTGCTTTGGGGCTGATTCAGAGCATTTTCGCCTCGACACGGAAACAATACCGATGATCGCAACCATGGAGGTTCTTTTTTAATGGATATGGATTTTCCCGAACGTTTTGATCCGATGCGGCTCCTCTTGAGCCGCGTCAAGAAACCTTTTCGATATATCGGCTGCGACTGGAAGGGCTCAACGGAGGGTCTCGAGGGCAAAAAGACGACTCTCTGCCTGGCCTTTCCCGATGCCTATGAAGTTGGAATGAGCTACCTGGGGTTCCAGATCCTCCATTCCCTCGCAGGGGAGACTCCTGAAACGGGCGTCGACAGATGCTACTGTCCTTGGCCCGACATGGAGGCGGAACTGAAGCACAATTCCGTGCCCCTTTGTGCCCTTGACTCCGGGAAACCACTGAAGGAATTCCATGTCGTCGGTTTCACGCTCCAGTATGAACTGACGGTGACGAACATTCTTACCATGCTGGACCTCGGCGGGATCCCCCTGCGAAGCGAGAAGAGGGGCCCGGACACGCCGATTGTCGCGGCAGGCGGTCCGGGGGCCCTGACACCGGAGCCCTTTGCGCCCTTCATTGATGTTTTCTGCCTCGGCGACGGGGAAATCCTCCTGCCGGAACTGCTCGAGGTCTGCCGTTCGTGCGGGAATGAACGAAAGACCGTTCTGCAGGAACTGTCGCGCCGGGAAGGCTTCTATGTCCCTTCATCGACCCCGGCTGGGAAGGAAGCCCGCTTTCGGAGACCTTTCCGGAAACAGGTGGTCAAAAACCTGGATGAATCCTTTGTTCCCGAGACAATGGTTGTGCCCGCCTCGGGAATAATCCATGACAGGGCTGCCGTGGAACTTTTCAGGGGCTGCACGCGGGGGTGCAGGTTCTGCCAGGCAGGGATGATGTACCGGCCCCTGAGGGAACGATCCCCCGAAAAGGTCGTGGAGGTTGCCCGCAAGCTTGTCGAAAACACGGGTTGGGAGGAACTCGGCCTGGTTTCCCTGGCTTCCTGCGATTACCCGGGTCTCGAAAAGGTCATCGCCGAGCTGGAACCTTTTCTCGAAGAACGGAGGGTGAAGTTGAGCCTCCCCAGCCTGAGGATGGATGCTTTTTCCGTGGGACTTGCGAGCCGGCTCAGGTCCATGGGGCGCGGAGGCCTGACTTTTGCCCCCGAAGCCGGCACACAGAGATTGCGCAACGTGATCAACAAGGGAATATCCGACGAGGACATCGAAAGAACCTTTGATGAAGTCTTTCGGCAGGGCTGGGACCGGATAAAACTGTACTTTATGATGGGTCTCCCGACGGAGCGTGAAGAGGACCTCAAGGGCATCATCGAAACGGGGCGCCTGGCCAGGCACATCGCAAAGAAGTCCGGAAAAAGGGCGAAGGTCTCCCTCTCCGTGGCGGGTTTTGTCCCCAAGGCCCATACACCCTTTCAATGGGAGCCTCAGGATGTCAGGCGAAAACTGTATGAAAAAGGCACATCCCTGAAGCGGGAGGCGAAAGGCAACGGAATCAGGTTGAACTATCATGACCCGGACCAGTCCTTTCTTGAGGCGGCCATCGCCCTTGGCGGAAGGGAAGTTTCCCAGGCCATCGAAAAGGCGTGGAAAAAAGGGGCCCGATTCGACGGCTGGACCGAGTGTTTCGACATCGGCATCTGGGAGTCGGCTTTCGAGGAATGCGGTCTCAATCCCGAAAGCTGGGTCAACCGGCCGCGCTTTCCGGAAAAAGGGCTTCCCTGGGATCATATCGACGTCGGAGTTTCAAGGGAATTCCTCCTACGGGAGAGGGAACTGGCGCTCAGAGAAACTGTAACGGACGATTGCCGACGGGGGGAATGCCACGCGTGCGGCTGGCAGGACAAAGGATGCCCGATTCCCGGAGGACGTAACCGATGATCCGCTGCAGGTTTCTTTACGAAAAGCGTGGGCGCCTGTGTTATGTTCCTCATGTGGAGATGCCGCCCCTTCTGTGCCGTGTTTTCCGGAGAGCCGGCCTTCGTATCGCGCAGACGGAATCCCTTGTTCCCAAGGACAGGATAAGCCTTGGCCCCCCCCTTCCGATGGGAGTGGCCGGGCTGTCGGAACCGGCGGAAATATGGCTTGACGAAAGGTTGGTCCCGGCGCCGGAGAATCTCGACCCTTTTTCGCATGAAGGCCTGTCCTTTATCACCCTGAAGGCCGTATTTGAAGGACCGAGCCTCAGCAGGCTTTGCAGGGACGGCAGATACCGTGTGTACCTGAAGGGTGACAGCTTGCCGGCTGAAGTCGCCGCACTTCTTCATAATGGGTGGAAACCGGCCCGCACGGTGAAACGGGCCAGTGTGGAGGGGGCCTTCATGGATCTCGTCATCGGCGATGCAAACCAGGTCGGGCCCGGGGCCGTCGTTGCATCCCTGAAGGCCGAAGGCCTCGTGTCAGGCTGGGAGGATCTTTTTGTCGTGCGGACCTCGGTGGGAATCTGGGACGGTGGAAGGCTCATCCCGGCACTTGAGGCAGGTGAAGCGCCATAGACGGAAATGTCAATGACAGAAAGATCATAGCGAGCTGTGTGGACCCGGAAGAGATCCGCGTGGCCGTCACCGAAGGCGGTAAGCTTGCGGAGATCTTTGTTGAACGCATGTGGGAGCACCAGAGGGCCGGCGATATTTACAAGGCTCGTGTCGACAGCGTCCTCCCGGGGATGAACGCGGCCTTTATGGATCTCGGAGAAGGTCGTAACGCCTTTTTGTATCTCGCCGATGCAAGGGGGATGACCGTTCGTCAGAACCAGGAGCTTCTCGTTCAGGTTTCCAAGACTGCCAGGAAAGGAAAAGGAGCGAGAGTTACGCCCCGCCTGTCCCTTCCAGGCCGGTACCTGGTGCTTGTTCCCGGTGGCCGGGAGATAGGCGTTTCGCGGAAACTCGGGGATGAGGAGCGGGACCATCTCAGGGCGCTTGCGAAAAAAATCCGCCCGGCGGGGATGGGGCTTATCGTCCGTACCGCTGCGGAAGGGATTGAGGCCGATGTTCTTCAACAGGATCTTGAGGAACTGCTGGAGCTTTGGGGGCAGATCGAGCACGAGGCGAACATGCAACAGGCGCCCTGTTTGCTTTACCAGGATATGGGGCTTCTCGGGCGGGTGCTTCGGGACGAGATGGACGAAACCGTTTCGGAAATCATCACCGACGGAAAGGAAGAGTACCTCCAGGCGAAAACCTTTGTCGAAAGATTCTGCAAAGGCGGCAAGAAACCCGGGATTTCGCTGCACCGGGGGAATATCCCCCTTTTCGAGCTGTACGGTCTTGAGAAGGAGCTCGAAACGGCTCTCGAAAGGAAAGTATGGCTTGAGTCCGGAGCCTATCTCGTGATCGACCAGACGGAGGCGTTGACGGTCATTGATGTCAACACCGGCAAATTCACCGGAAAGGTGGCTCTCAGGGACACCGTACTCGCCACGAACCTGGAATCCGCCGACGAGATCGCGAGGCAACTCCGCCTCCGGGCCATCGGGGGGATCGTGGTCATAGATTTTATCGATATGGAAAACACCGGGGACCAGAAAATTCTCCTTGACCGCCTCCAGCAGGTTTTTCGGAAAGACCGCTGCAAAGCAAGGGTCTTCGGCCTGACGCAGCTCGGTCTGGTGGAACTAACACGAAAAAGGGCGAGGTCCGACATCAGGGCGGCTTTCACCAGGGGGTGCCCCTTTTGCGGCGGAAAAGGAGTTGTCGCGAAGGAAGAAAGCCTCGCCGTGGCCATCAAGCGATTTGTCCGGAAGGTGACCTTGTCAAGCCGGCCCGAAGCGATACTTCTGGAAACCCATCCATCGATATCCAGGTTCATTGCAGACAACCTCCTGGTTCAATGGGAGGAAGAAATGGGTGTCAGGCTGTTTCTCAGGGACATGCCCGAATTTCCCTGGAACAGGTATCGCATAGAGGCGCAGGGGACGCTCGACCAGGTTCTCCACCGTATTCGATTGATTGAGACAAGGGAGGCAGGGTGCGTTGTACATAGGACGGATCCTGCTTAAGGGCTTCAAAAGCTTCGGGGGAACCCACGAACTGCTCCTTCCTCCCGGCATGACGGCCATCGTCGGGCCCAATGGTAGCGGGAAAAGCAACATACTGGATGCCCTTCGATGGGCACTGGGTGAAACGAATCCCAGCCGATTACGGATCCTTCGCCAGAACGACCTCCTCTTTCAGGGAAGCCCGAGCATGCCTCCTTCTTCCGCGACGGAAGTCATGATTCAGTTGCGATCGGGATCAAAAATGTGTTCCATCAGGAGAAAATGGGTGGAGGACGAGGGAAGCAACGTCTTTGTCGACGGGGAACGGGTCAGATTGCAGGACCTGGAGAAGGTCAAGCGGGACTGGAAGCTCGAAAGCGACCGGTTCGCCTTTATCGGCCAGGGAGAGATTTCCGAAGTGATCCAGCAGAGGCCGGCCCAGAGACGTGTTCACCTCGAGACCCTTTTCGGCATCAATCTTTACCGGAAACGGCGCGAGGATGCGGCCCAAAGACTTGAAGACACTTCGGCGGAACTGGTCAGGCTTGAAACGCTCAAGGCCGAGCTGGGGAACAGGAGAAACACCATCGCTCCCATGGTCCTCCAGGCAAAAAGGGCGAAGGATATCTCGGAAAAGCTTGAAAGGACCTATGCCGAACTCTACAGCATCAGAAGGGCCAGGGCGGAAAAGGTTGTGGAAGCCGCTCTCATGGAAATCATCGAATTTGAGAAAGAACTCCACTGCTGCAGATACTGGGAACGAGGGTGGAACCGGCGGATGGGGACGCTCGGGACTTCCCTGCCCACCCTGGAGCACCGTCTTGAAGAGCTGGGCACTGAAATGGAATCAACGACGGAAAGGCTTTCCGGGTTGAATAGGGAGATGCTTGCATCGGCCACGGTACTCAGAGACGGCCGGTTGCAGATGAGCCGCATGGGGCCGGAACTTGGAAAGCGGCGGGAGGTTCTCGAAAAACGAGAGAGAGAACTGGAAGAGACAAGGAAAGCCTTGCAGGAGGCCCTGAAAGAGGAAGAGGCTTGCAGGAAGGAAAAAGAAAGGCTTGAAGCGGAGGAAGCGGCGAAAAAAGAGGAAATAGACCGGATAAAAGACGAAGCTGAGAAACTTGAAGAAAAAAAATCACACGCTGAGGCCTTAACGGGAAGGATGCGCGCCGAACTGGCCAAAACGGGTTCCTACTACCGTGAGGTGAAAGAAAGCCTCGTCGAAAACCGGGCGAAGACGTCCTCCCTCCGCGAAAAGCTTGAAGAAAACCGAAAGGGGTATGAGAGCCAAAAGCGCAGGCTTGCCGAAGTCCTTCGCCGTCATAACGATGCCTATGCTGCTTGTCAGAAAAACGCGGCCGATCTTCAGACACTGCGAAGGGACATCCTGAAAATGGAAACCGCGCTGGAAGAGCTGCAGGATATGCTTCAGACCCGGACATATCCGGGTCCCGTAAGGCATCTTCTTGCAGCAAAACGCCTGGGCAGACTCCCCGTCGAGATCGCTCCGGTGGCTGACGCCATCGATTGCCCGGGGGAACTTTCGAGGGCTGTCGAAGCCTATCTGGGCGGCAGGCAGTACTGGTTGCTCGTCGAGGATCTCGAAGCGGCCGGCCTTTGTATCGAAAGTCTCAAAAATGCCGGAGCGGGAAGGGGAACCTTCCTTCCGCTGGAGCGCGCCCGGCCGAGAAAACCCTTGAGAGAATTTGTTTCGGGGGATGGGAAGATTGTTGGATGGGCAGTCGATCTTCTCGTCCTCGAAAAAAAATGGGAAGCAGGACTTTTGCATATCCTGGGTGATTTACTTGTCGTAGAAGACTACGAAACCGCCCGTGAAACAGCACGTACCCGCGCCCGGTTTCCGATCGTCACTCTTGAAGGGGACGTGATCAACCCTTCCGGCACGGTGACAGGGGGCGCGAAAAACAAGGAGGCCGGGGCTCTCGGGATTGGTCGGGAAATTTCCGAATTGAAAGCGGCGCTTCAGAACGCATGCGGCAGAAGGAAACGCTTGCTGGAGTCGCAGGCAAGACTGGAAGCGGAGGAACAGCTCGCCGCCCGGGAACGTTCAGATTCAGAGACCGCAGCCAGGGAAACGGCCGAAAGGATTCAGGAGCTGGAAAATGACCTTGCGAGATCCGGCAGGGAGAACCGAAGGCTTGAAGGGGAGCTTCAGCGGGCCGGTAAAAATCTGGCAACCCTGGGGCTCCGTTTTCGGGAGTACCGTCGGGGAATCGGCGATATTGAAAAATCCCTCGAAGCCCTGTCGATTCCGGAAACACTGCAGGAAACGGCTGAAAGAAAACAGGTCCATTCACGGCTGGAAGTGGTGCGCGAGAGAGTCAGGGCAACACGGGAATTACATCTTCGAGTTCGTGCGGAACGGGACAGGATGCGGGAAGAAGTCCAGGCTGCCTTCAGGAACATGAATGATCTGGACCGCAGGATGAAAGCGGCGGCACAAAGGCTTGAAGCCCTCGGCAAGGAGTTTCTCGGGATCAGGCGCACCGGCAGGGATCTTTCCGAAAAACGCCGTGTGCTTCGTGAGGAAATACGGCGGCTTGAGTCCCTCGAAGTACGGGCCCGCATGCGTCGCGATTCGGCGGTCGAACGCCTGAGATCCGTCAACGAAGGCTTGTCCCTGGCCCGGCAGAAAAAGACTTCAGCCGAGGTCGAGCTGGAGGAAACCAGGGAAATGTGGGGGGACCGCTATCCCTATTTCGGACCCGGTTCTGTCGACCCCTCGCGCCTTGAACCGGTCCGCAGGCGGGCGAGGGAGCTGGAGTCCTCCCTCAAAGCGCTCGGCGACGTGGAACTAGGCGTCCTCTCGGAGGATTCTTCACTCAAGGAGCGCTTGCAGTTTCTCACGCGACAGCTCGAGGATGTCCGGCAAGGCATAAAAGAACTGAAACGGTTCATTGCGGAAACCGATGAACAGGCTGGGAAGCTCTTTTCCGAATCACTGAAACGGATCGAGAAAAACTTCTGTTCCCTTTTTCAGAGGCTTTTCGGGGGCGGAGAAGCCAGGTTGCAGCTTTCAGACGGGGAAGATGTCTGGAGCGCAGGCGTCGAAGTCTATGCCAGACCACCGGGCAAGCGACCCCAGCATCTCGGACAGCTTTCGGGGGGCGAACAGTCTCTCGCCGCCATTTCGTTGCTTTTTGCCTCCATGGAGGTGGCCGACGTCCCCCTGGGCATCCTGGATGAGGTTGATGCGGCCCTGGACGAAGTGAACCTGAGGAGATTTTCGGAACTCGCCAGGGAATATTCGAACCAGATGCAACTCGTCTGCATGACCCACAGGAGGGTCACCATGGAGCGCTCAGATGTCATGTACGGGGTGACCCTTTCAGAGCCCGGACTGTCGCAGCTCGTAAGCGTGAAGCTGGAGGACTGGGATTGATGAAAACCACGAAAGACGCCATCCTGTACGGTGAAATCCTGCTTCGTCAGCCCGCCGGAGGACCGAGGGTCAGTGTCGATACCATTCTGCTGGCGGCCTATGCGGGGATAAAAAAATCGGAAAAGGTTCTCGAGCTCGGTTCCGCCCATGGAGCCATAAGCCTTCTGCTCGCAAAAAGGCACCCCGACGCAGGTGCCATAGAAGGGCTCGAAAAGCAGGAGGAACTCGTGCAGCTGGCCAGGACGAATGCCGAGGAAAACGGATTCATCGGCATGCCCGTTTTCAGGGCGGGTGACCTTCGAAGAATCCGGGAAATATATCCGCCCCAGTCTTTTCAGGTGCTTGTAATGAATCCTCCCTACGGTGAGCGGGGGCAAAGCCGTCTGAGTCCCGACCCGAGAGAGGCAGCAGCAAGGCACGGGATGCATTGCACCCTGAAGGATGTCGCCATGGCCGCGAAATATGTTCTTGCCAACAAGGGGCGGTTCTACCTTGTCATGAGGGCGGCGCGCCTGGCGGAAACGTGTGCCGTCCTTTCTGGAGCCGGTCTCCAGCCGAAACTGGTGCGTCCCGTCTACCCGAAGCCCGGCCGGGATGCCTCGGTGTTCCTCATGAAAGCCGTCAGGGCCGCAGGAGTCGGGATGGTGATGGAGCCTCCCCTTTTCGTGGAAGACGAAAAGGGTGGTTTTACCGATGACCTTCTGAAAGCCTACAGGATAGGTGAATCGCTGTGCCGCTGGTAATCGTGCCGACACCCATAGGAAACCTGGAAGACGTGACACTGAGAGCGCTCAGGGTTTTGAGGGAAGCGGATGTCATCGCCTGCGAGGATACCAGGCGGACCTTGGGGCTTTTGAACAGGTACAATATCAGGAAACCTCTCGTCTCCTTTCATGAGCACAATGAAAGGAAGCGGACGGAACAGTTGCTCGGGCGCCTCGTCAAAGGGGACCTGGTGGCCCTTGTTTCGGATGCCGGCATGCCCGCCGTTTCGGATCCGGGAGAAGTGCTTCTTGCAGCCTGCATAGGAGCGGGCATTCCGATCGATGTCCTGCCTGGCCCGACGGCTTTTGTCCCCGCCCTGGTCCTCTCCGGGTTTCGGCTCGACAATTTCAGCTTTCACGCTTTCCTTCCGAGGAAAGGACAGTCCCGTAGGGACGCTCTGCGGGCGCTGGAAGCCGCTTCCGGGACCCTGGTTCTCTACGTATCCCCTCACAGGCTGGAACAGGATCTAGAGGACCTGGTCCGGACTCTGGGCGACCGTGATGCGATGCTGGTCAGGGAATTGACGAAAATCCACCAGGAAACGATCCGCGGAAAACTGTCGGAGATTTCCGCCGAGGTGGCCCGATGCCCGCGCAAAGGGGAGTTCGTTCTCACGGTCGCCCCGGCGCCGGAAGATGCGCAGGTTGAAGACTCCCGATGGAAGGACATGGCTGGAGAGCTTCGGCGACGGGGGCTTCCCGTGAGTGAGGTTGTCAAGGCCGTCAAGGAACGGTATGGTATACCGAAAAACACCATAAAAAAATGGTTGCTGGGTTTTGAAGGACCCGGGGAGGGAGAAAGGAATGCCTGAAGACAAAAACTTTTTCATAACCACTCCGATCTATTACGTGAACGACGTGCCCCACATCGGGCATGCTTACACGACCATTGCAGCCGATGCGATGGCCCGTTACAAAAGGATGCGGGGTTATGACGTCAAGTTCGCGACCGGCACCGACGAGCATGGTCAGAAGATCCAGCAGGCAGCCGCCGCACGGGGGCTTTCGCCCCAGGATCTTGTCGATTCCGTGGTCGTGAACTTCAGGGAGCTCTGGGAACGACTTTTGATCACCAACACCGATTTCATACGGACCACGGGACAGCATCACAAACATGTGGTGCAATGGATATTCAACCGTCTCAGGGAAAAGGGGGACATCTATAAAGGATCCTACGAAGGCTGGTACTGCGTTCCCTGTGAGACGTATTTTACGGAAAACCAGGCCGGCGAGGGCATGAAGTGCCCGGACTGCGGGAGACCCCTGGAAAAGATGACCGAGGAAAGCTATTTCTTCAGGATGTCCCGCTATCAGCAACCCCTGCTCGAATACTACGAGAGGACGCCCGACGCCATCATGCCGAAGAGCCGCTACAACGAGGTCCTGAGTTTCATCAGAAGCGGCCTCAGGGACCAGTCCATTTCGCGGACCAGCGTTTCCTGGGGCGTCCCCGTTCCCGGGGATGAGAAGCATGTCATCTATGTCTGGTTCGACGCTTTGATCAATTACCTTACGGTCTGCGGTTTCCCTGAAAACGAGGCGGCGATGGGAAAATACTGGCCGGTGGTTAACCACATGGTCGCAAAAGATATCATCCGTTTCCACTGCATCGTATGGCCCGCCATGCTTCTGGGCCTCGGCCTCGAGCCGCCGCGGCGCGTTTTTTCCCACGGCTGGTGGACCGTTGAAGGGGAAAAGATGTCCAAATCCAAGGGGAATGTGGTCGATCCCTTTGAAATGGCCGACCTGTACGGTGTTGATGCCTTCAGGTATTTCTTGTTGAGGGAAATCCCTTTCGGCGCCGACGGGGACTTTTCCGAGGCGGGACTCGTTCAGCGGATCAACTCCGATTTGGCGAACGACCTGGGCAACCTTCTCAACAGAACGCTTCAGATGATCAACAATTTCACCGGAGGCAAGGTTCCGGAGGCAGGAGAGCTTCATGAACACGACCGGGACCTGAGGGACCTGGCGGGAAAGACCTTGACGGAGTATACGAGGGCTATGGATGTGTATGCCTTTGACGAGGCCCTGAAATCCGCCTGGACCCTTATTCGCAGGGGGAACAAGTACATCGATGAAACCATGCCGTGGAAACTCGGCCGTGAAAAAAACATGGAGCGCCTCGGTACGGTACTCTACACTCTTGAGGAAGTCCTGCGCCTGTCGGCGCTTCTGGTGGCACCAGTGATGCCGGAAACGGCCGGGCGGATCTGGTCACAGCTGGGCATCGGTGGAAATCCCGTCGAAAGCCGTCTTGGCGACTTTACCTGGGGCGAAAGAACCCCCGGAAGTGATGTGGGAGAAAAGGAAGTCCTCTTCCCGAGAATTGACATGAAAAAGTGGGAAGCCGAAAAGGCCGAAAGGGACGCGAAAAAGGGTCTTCAGCCCGATCCGGGGGAACATGAAAAGGAGATCTCCATAGAGGATTTCAAAAAGGTTGAGCTTCGCGTGGCGAAGGTCACGTCCGTTGAAGCCGTTCCGAAAGCCGACAAGCTTTACAAGATCCATCTTGACCTTGGTTACGAGCGCCGGACCATTGTTTCGGGAATACGTGAGGAATATGCCCCCGAGGATCTCGAGGGACTGAGGATCATTGTCATCTGTAACCTGAAGCCCGCCACGATCAGGGGTGTCGAAAGCAAAGGCATGCTCCTCGCGGCGGAAACGCCCGGCGGAGAGGGCCTGGCGCTTTTGACGGTGGACAGAAAGATCCCTCTCGGGGCCAGGGTGCGTTGACGGCCGGAGCCGCAAGGGGACATCATGGATACCCTTCGATACATTGACACCCATTGCCATCTTGCCATGTCTCCCCTGGTGGAGGATGTCGCGGGAGTCATAGCGAGAGCCCGGAAATCCGGGCTCTCGCGCATGCTGGTGGTCGCTTCCGATGAAAAAAGCAGCCACAACGTTGTGGCTCTGGCGGAGCATCGAGCCGATGACGGGCTTTTCGCTGCTGTGGGGATTCATCCCCATGATGCCGCAAGCGCGCCTTCGGGGCTTCCGGAAAGCATTCGGAAACTTGCGGCGAATGACTCCGTGGTCGCCGTCGGGGAAACGGGGCTTGACTATTATTATGACAATTCGCCCCGAAAACTCCAGTGTTCGCTTTTTCGTGAACACATCGCACTGGCGAAGGAGACAGGAAAACCTCTCGTGGTTCATGTTCGGGACGCTTTTGACGATGCCTTCAGGATTCTGGAGGAAGAAGGCGTCCCTCCCTGCGGCGGGGTGATCCACTGTTTCTGCGGTTTTGAAGAAGACGCCCGAAAAGCGATTGACTTGGGGTTTTACATTTCCTTCTCCGGCCTTGTCACTTTCCCGAGCGCGAAAGCGCTGAGAAAGACGGTGGCAATGATCCCCGAGGACGTGATTCTTTGTGAGACGGATTCCCCCTTTCTGGCACCCCAGCCAATGAGGGGAAAGACCAACGAACCGGCCTATGTCCGTCATGTCTATGAAGAAGTGGCGCGGGCCAGGGGCGTGGATCCGGGGTATTTCATTCAGCTCGTGGGAAAAAACGCGGCGCGGCTTTTCAGGTGGGGCGAATGAACGTTCCAGGATGTTTCAGGATCGAAGCCTCCTGTGAAAATACGGGCGCACGGGCAGGCGTTCTTGAGACAGCCCATGGGCCGGTGAAAACACCAGTCTTTATGCCAGTCGGGACCCGCGCGGCGGTAAAAGCCATGGCCCCCTTCGAACTCAAGGCCATCGGGGCGCAGGTTATTCTTGCCAACACCTATCACCTTTACCTTCGACCAGGAGCGGAAGTGATCGCTCAAGCCGGGGGCCTGCACCGCTTCATGGGCTGGGACAGACCCATCCTGACCGACAGCGGCGGGTTCCAGGTATTTTCCCTCTCAGACCTCAGGGAAGTGACCGCTGAGGGGGTGCATTTCAAGTCACATCTTGACGGGAGCAGGCATTTCTTGACACCGGAACTGGCCGTGTGGATCCAGGAGCAGCTTCAAAGCGACATTGCCATGTGTTTTGATGAATGCGTTTCCTATCCGTGCAGTGAAAAAGAATCCGCCCGCGCCGTGGACAGGACCATTGACTGGGCGAAAAAATGCCGTGCCGCCCACAAGAGAGAAGGCCAGCTCCTTTTCGGGATCGTCCAGGGGTCGGTCTTCGCCGACCAACGTCGCCGCTGCGCCGAATCCCTCGCAGAGATGGACTTCCCGGGTTACGGCATCGGCGGGCTCTCCGTCGGCGAACCGCACGAGAGCATGTACGAGATGCTTGACGAAACGACGCCGGTCCTGCCGCCGGGGAAACCGCGTTACCTGATGGGCGTGGGATACCCGCCGAACCTCGTCGAGGGCGTTGCACGGGGTGTCGATATGTTTGACTGCGTCCTTCCCACCAGGCTTGGGCGGAACGGTACTGTTTTTACCTGGACCGGACGGATGAATATCAAAAACAGCATCTATGAACGGGATTTCTCCCCCATCGATCCGGAATGTTCCTGCTATGCCTGCAGGACAGCCTCAAGGGCCTATATCCGGCACCTGTACAGGTCGGGGGAGATCTTGGCCTCGCGACTCTGTACCTGGCACAACCTCCATTTTCTGCAGAAACTGATGGAGCTCATGAGAGAAGCCATTTTGAAAGGCAAATTCGAAAGCCTGCGCAGGAAGTTTCATGAGAATTTCAGGGACGGTGGGAATCCACGGTGAACACCAGGATCGTACCAGTCGACAAATGGAATCCTGACGAAAAAGTCCTTGATGAGGCTGCCGGAATCCTTCAGGATGGGGGGCTCGTGGCCTTCCCCACGGAGACGGTATACGGCCTCGGAGCCAACGCACTCGACGGCGAAGCCGTATCGGGTATTTTCACCGCCAAGGGACGCCCCCAGGACAACCCCCTCATCGTTCATGTCCGGACCAGGCACCAGGTTTTCGAGGTTGCCGAGGTTGCACCCAAAGCCGAGGCGCTTATGGAAAAGTTCTGGCCAGGGCCCCTCACCCTGGTGCTGCCGGCGAGGAATATCGTTCCGAAAGAAGTCACGGCGGGACTTGACACGGTAGCGGTCAGGATGCCCGATCACCCGGTTGCCCTGGGACTGATCGAACGTACCGGTCTGCCTTTGGCTGCCCCGAGTGCGAACCGAAGCGGAAGGCCGAGCCCGACGTCGGCACAGGCGGTTTTCGATGATCTCTCGGGCGTGATCCCCCTGATTCTCGATTCCGGGCCGACGGAGCTTGGGGTTGAGTCCACCGTTGTCGTCCTGGAGGATGATGTCCTGCATATCTTACGACCGGGCGGATGCCCGCCAGAAGCATTGAAAGCTCTGGTGGAAAGGGTCACATTCGATGAGAAACCCGGGTCCCTGAAATCTTCTCCGGGGACACGGCACCGGCATTACGCCCCACGTGTGCCGCTGGTGCTCGTCCCCAAGGAGTCCGGAAAGCCTCACGGCATCCACACAGAAGTCGCCGGCAGGCTCGGGTACATCGGGATGAATCCACCGTCGTTTGTTCCCTTCAGGCAGATTCGGTTTCTTTCGCCCGCCCATTTTGCACGGGGATTCTTTGCAGCTTTGCGGGAACTCGAGAAAGAAGTGGATCTCATTATCGTTGAAGTCCCTCCGGAAGAAGGGATCGGGTATGCCCTCAGAGACAGGATAAAACGTGCAGCCGGCGCATCTTAGGACTTGCCAAAACGGGCGGCCGTTGCTACAATCATCGCCGTTGGAAAGGGGAAGTGGCGGAATGGTAGACGCGCTGGCCTCAGGAGCCAGTGTCCGCAAGGATGTGGGGGTTCGAATCCCCCCTTCCCCACCAATCGGATCTCTAAAAAAGTTCCGGGGAAGCAGCGGATAAAGGAGGCGCCTGTCCCTTATTACAAACAGGGCATAAGGGTCATGCCGTGTCCCTTGACATGGTGTGACCCTTTCGTTATCCTATTAGTTTGTCACGTAAAGTTCCCCTAATCCCCTAATGCAGGGAGGTTGTGTTTCTCCCATGGCCGAATTTGTTCCCGTGAGCAGCAAGCGACAACGGCTGACTTTTGGCCGGGCCCATGATCTTGTCGAGCTTCCTGACCTGGTAGCCATCCAGCGTGATTCCTTCCGGTGGTTCTTCCAGTTCGACGAGGCCGGAGATCTCAAGGATAGTGCGGAAAGAGACAGTGTCGGCATCCAGGAACTCTTCGACGAGATCTTCCCGATCGAGAGCTATGATGGGTCATTCGCTCTCGAATTCGTCGATTACGTCGTCGAGCCACCCTCGATCACCCAGGAGGAGGCCAGGCAAAGAGACCTGACCTGGTCCCGTCCGGTGCGGGCCACCATCAGGCTCGTCAACAGAAAGACCCTGGAAATCAAGGAGGAAGACGTCTACCTCGGTGATTTCCCCGCCATGACGGACCGAGGGACCTTCATCATCAACGGTACGGAACGGGTCGTCGTCAACCAGCTGGCCCGTTCGGCCGGTGTCTACTTCAGTGCAGAGGAAGCAGTTCCGGGCCAGGAACGGTATGCAGCCAAGGTCATCCCCGACAGGGGGGCATGGCTCGAGTTCGACCTGACGCCGGGTGAAGTCGTTTCCGTGAACATCGACAACAAGAAGAAACTTCCCGTCACCATGCTCCTCAAGGCCTTCGGTGTCAAAAACAACGACGAAATCCTGCAGCTTTTCGGCGGTGTCGAAGAGCAGGTGGATCTCGTGGAAGACGAAGTCCGCGGTCATCTCATCGCCGAGAGTATCAGCGATGAATCAGGCCAGGTCCTGATCCAGAGGAATGACCGCATCACAAAGGAGCACCTGGAAACCCTTTGGGATCAGGGCCGCACGAAGGTGTGGATCTGGAAGGTCAATCCGGCACTGGCGGCGACGCTCGAACGTGATGCCACCAGGATGGGCGACGATGCGGTGCTTGAAATATTCCGCAGGCTCAGACCGAACGAGCCGGCACGGATGGAAAACGCGCGGGAGTACGTGTACGGCCTTTTCTTTGATTCCAGGCGCTACAACCTGGGGCGGGTAGGTCGCTACAAGATGAACCGGAGGCTTGACCTCGAGATCCCGGAAACGACACGCCTTTTGACCATCGAAGATATCGTCAGCATTGTCAAGGAACTCCTCGGTCTCCGCAAGGGTGAAGGCCGGGTCGACGACATCGACCACCTCGGGAACCGGCGGGTTCGCGCCGTTGGCGAGCTTTTGCAGAACCAGGTCCGTATCGGGCTTCTCAGGATGGAGAGAATCGCCAAGGAGCGGATGACCACAATCCCCGATCTTACCGAGGCCACCGCCAGGGATCTCATCAACGTGCGTCCCGTCTCGGCATCGCTTCGGGAATTTTTCGGATCGGGCCAGCTCTCGCAGTTCATGGACCAGACAAACCCCCTGGCGGAACTGACACACCGGCGCCGCCTGTCGGCACTCGGTCCCGGAGGTCTGAGCAGGGAACGCGCCGGATTCGAGGCCAGGGACGTTCACTACACCCATTATGGGCGGGTCTGTCCCATAGAAACGCCTGAAGGGCCGAACATCGGACTCGTCACGTCCCTGGCGGTCTATTCCAGGATCAATCAATACGGGTTCCTGCAGTCGCCGAAGCGCAAGGTGTCGGGGGGGCTGGTCACCAACGAGGTGGTATATCTCTCGGCCGACGAGGAAGACGATTACTACGTGGGCAGGGCGAACACGCCGCTCAATCCCGACGGGACGCTGGCGGAAGAGGAAGTGCACGTCAGGTACCGTGACGACATTGTGGAAGTTCCTCCTGAAGAGGTGGAATACCTCGATGTCTCCCCGAAACAGATCGTGTCCGCTTCAACGGCGCTGATACCCTTCCTTGAACATGACGACGCAAACCGGGCTCTCATGGGGTCCAACATGCAACGCCAGGCCGTTCCCCTCATAGAGGCCGAGGCTCCGCGCATCGGTACCGGAATAGAGGCCAGGATCGCCAAGGATTCCGGTTCCTGCGTCACAGCCAAAAGATCGGGTTCCGTGACCTATGTGGATTCCCGGAAGGTCATCGTGCAGCCGGCAGACGGGGGAGAACCGGATGAATATCCCCTCGTCAAGTTCAGGCGCTCGAACCAGGGGACCATCATTCACCAGAAACCGGTGGTCACCGTCGGAGAAACCATCATGGAAGGGGACATACTGGCTGACGGCCAGTCTGTTGACCGTGGTGAGCTGGCCCTCGGAAGGAACGTCCGTGTAGCCTTCGTATCCTGGGAGGGGTACAACTACGAGGATGCCATCCTTGTGAGCGAGCGTCTCGTCAAGGAAGACATGTACACCTCCATACACATCGAGGAGTACGAGATGGAAGCCCGCGACACGAAGCTTGGCCCCGAAGAGATCACCAGGGACATTCCCAATGTCGGGGAAGACGCCCTGAAGAACCTCGACGAAACTGGTGTCGTGCGCGTCGGGGCCGAAGTCCTCGCCGGCGATATCCTTGTTGGGAAGGTTACCCCGAAAGGGGAGACGGACCAGACCCCGGAGGAGAAACTGCTTCGTGCCATTTTCGGGGAAAAGGCGAGGGAAGTCCGGGACACATCCCTCAGAATCCCCCACGGCGAAGGGGGCAAGGTGGTCGCCGTCAAGCGGTTGAGCAGACTGGAAAACGGCGACGAACTCAGCCCTGGAGTCAACGAGGTCGTCAAGGTCTACGTGGCGCAGCTCAGAAAGATCACCGTGGGCGACAAGATGGCCGGAAGACACGGGAACAAGGGCGTTGTGTCCAGGATACTTCCCGAAGAGGATATGCCCTACCTGCCTGACGGGACGCCCATCGACGTTGTGCTGAACCCCCTCGGGGTGCCGAGCCGGATGAACCTCGGCCAGGTGCTTGAGACGATCATGGGTTTCGTCGCAGAGGAGAGGGACTGGTACGTTTCGACACCGGTTTTCGAAGGCGCGAAGGAGGACGAGATCTTCGGGCTGATTGATGACCTGCGCAAGGAAGGTTTCCCATGGCTTACAGAGGACGGAAGTATTACCCTCTACGACGGGCGGACTGGCGAGCCCATGGAGTATCCCGTCACGGTGGGTTCCATGTACATGATGAAACTGATCCACCTCGTGGACGACAAAATTCATGCAAGGTCCATCGGCCCCTACAGCCTGATTACCCAGCAGCCTTTGGGCGGAAAGGCCCAGTTTGGCGGACAGCGTTTCGGTGAAATGGAAGTCTGGGCTCTTGAAGGTTATGGGGCATCCCATGTGCTGCAGGAGATGTTGACGGTCAAATCCGATGACATCAGGGGCCGGCTGAAGACATACGAGCGGATCGTGAAAGGACAGAACCTCTCCGATCCGGGTGTCCCGGAAAGTTTCAGGGTGCTCGTCAAGGAGCTGCAGGGACTCGGCCTCGATGTGGAGATTTCTTATGACGACGGGAGTCAAGGGGAGCTCGTCTACGAGGACGAGGAGGAATCTTTCGCCCGGCCCGGGCGCGGAAGGGCCGAACGCAAAGAGGAGACCCCCGCGCGCCGCATGGAGGATATGTTCATCGATCCGGATCAGGATGGCCGCAAGGGGCAGAACCGGGACCCGAAAGAGGGGGCTGATGGATAAATGAGCCGAAAGGAAATTGCTGGAGTCCGCATCAAGTTGGCCAGCCCCGAGAAGATCCGCGGGCTTTCAAGTGGAGAGGTCAAAAAGCCGGAGACGATCAATTACAGGACACTGAGGCCTGAAAAGGACGGGCTTTTTTGCGAGCGTATTTTTGGCCCGACGAAAAGCTACGAGTGTGCCTGTGGAAAATACAAACGCAGCGGGCCGAAATTCAAGGGCGTCGTTTGCGACAGGTGTGGTGTGGAAATCGCTGACAGCCGCGTACGACGGGAACGCATGGGGCACATTGAACTTGCAGCACCGGTTATCCATATTTGGTACCTGAGGGGGATACCCAGTCGCCTGAGCCTCCTTTTGGGCACATCGACGAAGGACCTCGAGAAAGTTGTCTATTTCGCTCCCACCAGGCGCCGGGAGCCGATGTACAAGGTTGTTATAGAGGGCAGAAGGACCGATCTTCTCAAAAGGGGAGACCTGATCGCGGCTTGCGAGGAAAGAATTCACCGTCACTTCGATCACAAGTTCAAATCCGAGGAAGCCTACAGGGTGACCCAGGCGGATGACGTACCGGTGAACGAGGGGGATGTCATATCCGCCGAACAGGTCGGACTCCTGAAGCGTGACTTCGGTGACTCCCTCTTTCACGTGGAGCCGGCTTTCCGGGTGAGTGAAACCTCTGAAGACGGAAGGTACGAGGAAGGCCGCATCCTGTCCCGTTCAGAACTGGACACTCTGAAGAAAGAAGGGAACGAGCCTTCGGCGGAGCGTGCCATGGCAGGAAACCAGGAGGGTTTCGTCGTGACGGCGGTGTCCCATCTTCCCTTTGCAAAAGGCGACGTGATCTCCTCAAGCGAATATCAGCTTTTCTTCCAGAAGTATCCGGGCAGGTTCGCCGTCCAGCCGGAAACCGTAACCATAGAGGACCCTTGCTACCTCGTCGTTGAAGGCGGAGATTCTCCCTTCGAGACGGGATCCATCATTCTCGAGAGGGAACAACAACTCTGTGCCGCCTATGACAAGGAATTTGAGGCCGGAATCGGGGCTGAAGGCGTCGTTCAGCTCTTGAAGAAGCTCGATCTCGAGGAGCTCAGTGCATCCCTCCGGGAAGAGATTGCCGAAACAACGGGTCAGAAAAAACGAAAACTTATTAAACGGCTCCAGGTCGTCGAGGATTTCCGCAAAAGCGACAGCAAACCCGAGTGGATGGTCCTCGAGGTCCTGCCGGTCATTCCTCCGGAACTCCGTCCCATGGTGCAGCTCGACGGGGGCCGCTTCGCAACGAGTGACCTCAATGACCTGTATCGGCGGGTCATCAACAGGAACAACAGGCTCAGGAAGCTCCAGGAGCTCCGGGCCCCGGAGATCATCATCCGCAACGAAAAAAGGATGTTGCAGGAATCCGTCGATGCCCTGGTGGACAACGGCAGGATGGGCAAGGCTGTCCTGGGTGCCGGCAACAGGCCTCTCAAGAGCCTTACGGATCTTCTGCGGGGCAAGAAGGGGAGGTTTCGTCAGAATCTTCTCGGGAAACGGGTGGACTATTCCGGAAGATCGGTCATTGTTATCGGTCCGAACCTGAAGCTCCACCAATGCGGGCTGCCGAAACAGATGGCCCTCGAACTCTTCAAACCTTTCGTCATCGAAAAGCTCGTCGAAAGGGGACTTGCGCCGAACGTAAAGAGCGCCAAGCGTGTCATCGACCGGGGTCGGGAGGATGTATGGGGAATCCTCGAGGAGGTTATCCAGGGTCATTCCGTCCTGCTGAACCGCGCCCCGACGCTTCACAGGCTGGGGATCCAGGCCTTTGAACCGGTCCTGATGGAAGGCAAGGCCATTCGTCTTCACCCTCTCGTCTGTTCGGCCTTCAATGCCGACTTTGATGGTGACCAGATGGCGGTGCACGTGCCGCTTTCCATCGAGGCCAGGGTGGAAGCCCAAATGATCATGCTTTCGGCGAAAAACCTCCTTTCGCCCGCCAGCGGGAAAGCCGTTGTGACCCCCTCGCAGGATATTGTCCTCGGGATGCATTACCTGACAGGCCTGCGTGACGGGATGAAGGGCGAAGGTTCGGCATTTTCGAGCATCGAAGATGCCCTGTGCGCCCTGGACCATGGTGTGGTCCACGTCAACAGCAGGATCCGTCTCAAGGTCAAGGACGAATGGATCGAGACCTCGCCGGGAAGGGCGCTTTTCAACAGCGTTATTCCCGAGGAACTCCGGTTTATCAACAAGCAGATGAACAAGAAAACCCTGGGTCTTCTGATTGATACGGCCTATGACAAGGTCGGCAGGGAAAAGCTGGTAAAGACCCTCGACGCGGTCAAGTCCCTTGGCTACCATTGGGCGACCGTCAGCGGACTGAGCCTGGGGCTGAAATATCTCTTGATACCGCCGAAGAAGAAAGGCATTGTCGAGACGGCCCTGGAACAGGAAAAGGAGCTGTCATCCCAGTACGAAATGGGTATTCTGACAGAGGACGAATATTTGAGGCAGAAGGAAACCCTCTGGTCGGAAGCTTCCAGGGAAGCGGCCGATTCAATCCTCGCGAATATGGAAAAGTCGAACCCGCTCAGGATGATGGTGGAATCGGGAGCCAGGGGGAGCAAGAGCCAGATCGCGCAGATGGCAGGCATACGTGGCCTCATGGCGGACCCTTCAGGCCGCATCATCGACTACCCGATCGTCTCCAACTTCCGCGAGGGGCTGAACATGCTGGAGTATTTCATCTCGACCCACGGGGCCAGGAAAGGGCTTGCCGACACTGCCCTGAGGACGGCAAAGTCGGGGTATTTGACCCGTCGCCTGGTCGATGTGGCGCAGGATCTTATCGTAACCGCCGAGGATTGCGGAACGGATCAGGGAATCCGCATAAAGCCGCTGAAGCAGGATGACAAGATCGTGATCCACCTCAGCGAGCGTATCGCGGGCAGGACCGTTCTGGAAGACGTGAGGCACCCTGAAACGGGGGATATCATCATCCGGGGCGGAGAGACCATTACCAATGACATAGCCTCCCGGATCGAGAGTGCCGGCCTTGAGGAGGTCTGGGTCAGAAGCCCCATGACCTGCGCGTTGCAAAACGGAGTGTGCCAGAAATGCTACGGGACGGACCTTTCGTCCAGGAACCCCGTGGCCATAGGCGAAGCCGTCGGCGTTGTTGCTGCACAGTCCATCGGTGAGCCGGGCACGCAGCTTACAATGAGGACCTTTCACACGGGCGGAGTGCGCCTCACGGGAGAGGATATCACCCAGGGTCTCCCTAGGATCGAACAGCTTTTCGAGGTAAGGCGACCCAAGAAAGTTGCCCTGCTTGCCTACAAGGAAGGTGTGGTCACAGAGATCAGGGAAATGGAAGGGAAAAGAAAGGTCTTCGTGACGTCAGCAGACGAAAGCGGGAACGAGCAGAAGATTTCCTATAATGTCCCCGCCTCGCAGAACCTTCTTGTCGAGGAAGGTCAGCAGATCGGAAAGGGGCAGGCCCTTACGGAAGGCTATCCAGACCCGCAGCAGATTCTCGAAGTCGGCGGGCTGGAAGAGGTGCAGCACTACCTGGTCGACAACATTCAGGCTGTCTACCGCTCTCAGGGCGTTTCGATCAACAACAAGCACATCGAGGTGATACTCAGGAAGGTGGCGCCTGTCAACAGGGTGAGGATCGCAGAAGAAGGTGACAGCTCCTTCGTGGCCAACGAGCTCGTCTGGTACAGGGATTTCGAAAAGGAAGTGGAGGAAATCCGGTCCGACAACAACCGCTTCCTGGACGAAGCCATCACGAAGATCAAGGGGAAAGTTCTGCAAGAAATCCAGGGGCAGGGAAATCTCGAAAACGCGTTGCCTTTCAAGGGTGAGAATCTGGATGAACGAAGCATCAGACAGATAATGAGACCCGGTACGGGTGTGACGGAAATCGGTCTCGTCGACGATGAGGGACAGTTGCGGTTGATTCTCGGTGAAGCATCCTTCAGACGTGAGATGGAAGGGCTTGAGCTCATCGAATCCGTCGAGGTCGAAGACGGGAAGACCATCGAAGCGGGTTCCGTGCTGACCATGGGTCAGCTCATGCTGGTCACAAGAAACTCCCCCGTCGATATCTGGGTTCGAGACCTGGATGTACTGGAGTCTCTCGAGGAAAAAGCCTATCTTGCCGAAGAAGTCAAAGACGGCGATGAAACTGTAGCCGACAAGGACCAGCTTTTAACCGCCGGGACAGCGGAAAAACTCCGTCGCCTGAACGTTCACAAGATCAAGGTTTGGAGAGCGCCGGAGACGGTCACCCTCCCCGACGCCATGCAGAAGACCCTCATCGACAAGGTGTGGGGCAGGCCACTGTCCAAGGCGATCGACGCAGACGGCAACGAAGTCTCCGACATTTCCCACATGGTGGATGGACGAGTGGTGCGGGGTCTCGTAGAGGGGGATCTCGCGGCTGTTGAGATCGAAGGCCATATTCACACGAGGGATTCAATCCTGCATGAAGTCCTGACGGATGTCGCCTACGGGAAAGTTCTGCTCGAGGATGTCACCGACCGCAAAATGAATGTCGTTGCCAGGGCGGGCAAGGAAGTCAACCACCAGGTTCTCGATGCCATCGTCGCGGCGGATCCGGATGAACTCGTCGTGCGGCCCATTTCAACACAATCGGAAACGAAAAACCTGATTCACCGGGTTTCTTTCGTCAGGCGGCTCAGGGAGGAACCTGTGTGGAAACCCGTGATCCACGGCATTACCAAGGCCGCCCTTGCTACCGACAGCTTCCTGAGCGCAGCGTCGTTCCAGCAGACGGCCCAGGTACTTGCCGGAGCCGCCGTCAGGGGGGATTCCGACAACCTCAAGGGATTGAAGGAGAACGTGATTATCGGACACCTCATTCCCGCCGGTACCGGTTCAGAAGAATACCGGAAGGTCGAGATCATACCCGTTGAAGAGGAAAAAGAACCCGAAAGGGCCGAGGCGGAACCGGTCATAGACATCTAGCAGGTCGGGAAGGGCTTTACGTTCGCCGGGCCGTCTTGACACGTTCATGCGGCGTTGCTATCATTTGCCGGTGTCCTTTCAAGGGGGGATGCGTGTGCCCTTGAACGAGTTAGCTGTGAGTTCACGGCTGGTCGGAACAAAAAAGTTGGTCCGGGCCTTGAAGGCCGGCAAGGTTTGCAAGGTTTTTCTGGCCAGGGATGCCGATACAGCGCTGACGGCACCGATCGAGCGGGAAGCAGTGGCTGCAGGAATCCCGGTCGAATGGGTTTCATCGCGGCAAGTCCTTGGAAGGGCCTGCTGCATCGACCGGCCGGCTGCGGTTGCGGGAATCGCTACCGAGTCTGCTGGATAAGATAGAAAGCTGTAAAATTATCATTTTCCCGGAGGAGGGAGTTGCGTGCCGACAATCAATCAGCTTATAAGGAAGGGACGATTCGAGAAGCAGGAGCGCTCAAGCGCGCCTGCGCTCCAACGGAACCCCATGAGAAGAGGTGTTTGCACGAGGGTGTACACGGTAACCCCGAAGAAGCCGAACTCGGCCTTGAGGAAGGTCGCGAGAGTGCGACTGACCAACGGTATCGAGGTGACTTCATATATTCCTGGTGTGGGTCATAACCTGCAGGAACACTCCGTTGTCCTCGTCAGGGGAGGCCGTGTCAAGGACTTGCCCGGTGTCCGCTACCATATCGTGCGGGGAACGCTCGACTGTGGCGGGGTTGAGGGCAGGCGACAGAGCCGGTCCAAGTACGGCGCACGCCGGCCCAAATAACCGAAGGAGGCTTCTGGATAAATGCCAAGGAAAGGACATGTCCGGAAACGGGAAATACAGCCGGACCCGAAATACGGAAGCACTGAAGTTGCGCGGTTCGTCAATTCCATCATGAAGGACGGGAAAAAGAGCCTTGCCGAGCGGATTCTTTACGATGCCCTTGATCTGGCGGCAAAACGTCTGAATACGGATCCCATGGATGTCTTCGAAAAGGCCATGGAAAACGCCCGCCCCGTCGTCGAGGTCCGCCCGAGACGAGTCGGGGGTGCGACGTATCAGGTTCCTGTCGAAGTCCAGCCGGAAAGGGCGCAGGCTTTGGCGACACGATGGATCCTTCAGTACGCTCGGGGCCGCTCTGGCATGCCGATGACGGAGAGGCTCGCACGGGAGCTTGTCGATGCCTGCAAGGGCGAAGGAAGCACCATAAAGAAGAAGGAAGATACCCACAGGATGGCCGAAGCGAACAGGGCCTTTGCGCATTATCGCTGGTAGCAGCGGTGGAACGGATGTGCCGGGGGCAACTGCGGAAAGTCTGCCCGGCGAGGTGGTGAGTTGACGTGTCTGAATTTAATCTGAAAAACATACGAAACATTGGGATTGCCGCTCATATTGATGCCGGGAAGACGACGACCACGGAGCGCATCCTTTTCTATACCGGTCGCAAGCACAAGATGGGCGAGGTTCATGAAGGCGCCGCGACCATGGACTGGATGGAGCAGGAACGCGAGCGGGGTATCACCATAACCTCTGCGGCGACGACCTGTTTCTGGCGGAATCATCAGATAAATATTATTGATACACCCGGCCACGTGGACTTTACCGTGGAGGTTGAACGCTCCATGAGAGTCCTTGATGGAGCTGTTGCGGTTTTCTGCGCCGTCGGGGGCGTGGAACCCCAGTCGGAAACAGTCTGGCGCCAGGCGGACAAGTATCACGTCCCGAGAATCGCGTTTGTGAACAAGATGGATCGGGTCGGCGCCGACTTTTCCTCGGTCGTCTCGCAGATGAAAGAGAAACTCGGAGCCAGGGCCGTGCCGATCCAGATACCCATCGGCGTGGAAGACAGTTTCAGCGGCGTTGTGGACCTTGTGAAATTCAAGGCGATTGTTTATCATGACGAGCTCGGCTCCCAGCCGAAAGAGGTGGACATCCCGCCGGAACTTCTCGAGGAGGCTCAGTTCGCAAGGGAAGTCCTGGTGGAAACCCTTGCGGATTTTGACGAGGAGATCATGGTCCTTTTCCTGGACGGGGAGGCCGTTCCCGAGGAGATGCTCCGTCGCGCGGTCAGGGAGAATACGATAAATCTCAATATTTTCCCGGTGACCTGCGGTTCGGCCTTCAAGAACAAGGGAGTCCAGCCCTTGCTCGACGCCGTGGTAGAGTATCTGCCGAGCCCCCTCGAGCTGCCGCCCGTCAAGGGGATTCACCCGGATTCGGATGAAGTGGTGACGCTCAAGCCGGATGTGGACGAGCCCTTCGCAGCACTTGCCTTCAAGATTGTCGTCGACCCCTTCGTCGGGAGGCTCGTATACTGCCGCATCTATTCGGGAACGGTTCACAGCGGCGAGAGCCTCCTGAACACAACGACACGGGGCAGGGAGCGGGTGGGCCGAATCCTGAGGATGCATGCCAACAAGCGGGAAGAACTGGAATTGGCGGAAACAGGCATGATCGTTGCCCTTCCCGGGCTCAAGGCCACGAAAACAGGGGATACCCTCTGCAGCGAAAAGAAACCGGTTATTCTCGAGACGCTTGCGTTTCCTGAACCTGTCATTTCGTTGTCAGTGGAACCCATGAGCAAGGCCGATCAGGTCAAGCTTTCGAAGGGCTTGACGGGACTTGCAGAGGAAGATCCCACCTTCAGGGTGAAGACCGACGAGGAGACCGGGCAGACCGTAATTTCAGGTATGGGTGAACTCCACCTGGAAATTATCGTGGATCGGCTCAAGCGGGAGTACGGTGTGGACGTTAAAGTCGGGAGACCCCAGGTAGCCTATCGTGAGGCGATCAAGAACGCCTCCTCTGCGGAAGGAAGGTTTGTGCGACAGTCGGGAGGACGGGGACAGTACGGCCACGTGGTTCTGGAACTGGCACCCCTTCCGGACGGAAAAGGTTTTGAATTTGACAACAGGATCGTCGGCGGGGCAATTCCGAAGGAATTCATTCCCGCCGTACAGAAGGGGCTCGAAGAAGCCGTCGGTACGGGAATTCTCGGAGGGTACCCGGTGATAGGCATCAAGGCGGCCCTTGTCGACGGAAGCTTCCATGAGGTTGACAGTTCGGAAATGGCTTTCAAGATCGCCGCCTCGATGGCGTTCAAGGAGGCGATGAAACGGGCGGATCCGGTTCTCATGGAACCGATCATGCACGTCGAAATCGTAACCCCGGAAGATTATCTCGGTGACGTCATGGGTGACCTGTCCGGGAGGCGAGGACACGTCGAAGGGATGGAAATGCGCGGGAATACGAGAATCGTAAACGCCCACGTGCCCCTTTCAGAGATGTTCGGCTATGCGACGGACCTGAGGAGCAAGACTTCCGGAAGGGCGTCCTACTCGATGCAGTTTTCCCACTACGAGGAAGTGCCGCCGACTTTGGCGGAACAACTGCTGGACCGCTAGAAAACAGCATAAAACAAAAATATTGAATGTTATCAGGGAGGGAATGAAAGATGGCGAAGGCACATTTTGACAGA
>NPIE01005766.1_pt1 | contig 67344 bp, 63 predicted proteins | sample 8637661 | NCBI WGS metagenome assembly NPIE01 (sample SAMN07420842, study PRJNA396082) | bioreactor metagenome | isolation source: sample BA12 brine-fed electro-methanogenic bioreactor BA | place: Japan: Kochi | collected 2016-12-09 | reverse complement strand
CCGGCAATGAGCAGATCCTCTATTACCTGGCCGTTCCCGAAGGTGTCTACAGTACCATCATCTCCAGCATCGGCTCTTCATCGCTTCCCCGGGAGAGAGATCGGACCAAAATTATTATTGAAAAGCCCTTCGGAAGGGATCTGTCCAGCGCCATCGAACTCAACTCCCTTCGGGCGACGGTGTTCATGGAAGAACAGGTGTTCAGGATGGACCATTATCTCGGTAAGGAGACGGTCCAGAACATCATCTTCTTCCGTTTCGCCAATGGTATATTCGAACCTGTCTGGAACAGGAACGGTATTGACTCGGTGCAGATAACCGTTGCCGAGGATATGGGAATAGGCCACCGGGGCGGCTTCTACGAAAAGACCGGAGCCATCCGGGATATTTTTCAGAACCACCTGCTTCAGCTCCTTTCCCTGGTTGCCATGGAACCCCCGACCGATTTCCGGGCCGAGCGGGTTCGGGACGAAAAGATAAGGGTGCTCAGATCGCTCAGACCCGTTTCCGCGAAGGACGCGGCACACTGTTCGGTAACGGGACAGTATTCGCCCGGCTACCGTAAGGAAGAGCGGGTTGATCCTGATTCCACGGTTCCCACATTCTTCGCCGCCAAAGTCTATATCGATACCTGGCGCTGGGCCGGTGTGCCTTTTTTCCTGCGCACCGGAAAGCGGCTGCCGGCTAAGGCTACCGAAATTATAGTACAGTTCAGCCAGCCTCCCCTGAAACTTTTCAGGGACGACTGCCGCCCCCTCGAACCCTCGTTTCTCAGAATTGTCATTCAGCCCGAGGAGATGATCGAACTTCATCTGGGTGTAAAGTATCCCGAAGCAGCCAACATGATATATCCCGTAAATTTGCGTTTCAGCTACCAGGAGACCTTCGGCGTGGCGAGCATCCCTCCCTACCGGCGCCTTCTCCTCGATGCGCTGAGGGGCGATGCCTCTCTTTTTCTGCGGCAGGATGATGTCGAAGCTTCCTGGAGATTTACCGATCCCTTTATCGAGTACTGGGAGTCTCAAGGTGAGGTCGATCTGTATCCCGAGGGAAGCTGGGGGCCCGAGGCGGCGGAACAGCTTATACGCGGAGAGGGAAGGAAGTGGATCCTTCCTCTCAGCGGGAAGGAAGAGAAATGACCATTCTGAGGGAAAAAAGTGGAACAGGGCCCGCCGCCGCTCTTGTCTATGAAACGGTAAGGGATGTCGTATCGAGGGTGCCGGAGGGCGAATCTATTACCATTGCCCTTCCCGGAGGCTCCTCTCCTCTGCCTTTTTTTAAGCTCTGGCGTTCCAGGGTCCTTGAAGGCCTTTCCTTTTCCCTTGAAGATCTGACCATAATTGAAGCCGATGAGCGGATGGTTCCGCCTGATCATCCCGACAGCAATGCGCGGCTCATACGTGAGCATCTGACCGCGGGAGTGCCGGAACTTGAAAGTGCTTTTCGTCCTTTTCCTCATGATTCGGATCCGGCGGACTTTCTTGCGGATCTGCCGTTTCCTTCGGTGAGTATTCTGGGGCTGGGGGAGGACGGTCATGTGGCCTCCCTCTTCCCCTGCTGCCCGGAAGACTGGGAGCGGAAGGAACGGGCTTTTATTACCCGTTCTCCCGAACATCCCCATCCGAGAATAAGCCTCTCTTTTTCCTGTCTGAACAGAAGCGGGCTGATTATTCTTCTTGCCTTCAGCGATAGGAAGCAGGAGGCTCTCAGCCGTCTTTTTGAACATGATCCCTCTCTGCCGGCAGTTCACCTGGATCCGGAAAAACTGGTGCTCATTACCGACATCCCCTAGAACAGGGGAGACTCAGGAATCCTTGTCGACATCGACTTCTTCATCACCCTTTCCGGCCGAAGGCTCGACCAGGTGAAAGGGTGTTACCTTATCTCCCCGGTATGCCTTTTTTTCGGGCGGTTTTTCTTTCAGCTCCTCGATGAGAGAGACCGTCTGAAAAGGAATCATAATATGGTCCGCCTCACCGAAGGCCTTTGCCAGTTCATCCCGGGCAGGATCTATAATCCGGCTGTTCGATTCAGGAAAAACAAGACCCTTCATCGATACGAAATAGGGATGGGTAAGATCGAGGCTGGCCGCCTTTATGGAGACCTCTTTTTTGTTCCAGGTAAAGTGGATTCTGTAGAGTGACACTGTCTCACCTCCGGGATAATGGTAACAGATACGCTTATCCTCGCCAATGGGAATCGATTCCCCTATAATGGGAGATAAGGAGGAGCCCATGAATAAAAGAAAAACCGAAAACCTGGACTATTTCAAAAAAGAACACGGTGACATATACGAGGCGTATCAGAAGTTCGGAAAAATGGTACACGAGAAGGGAGGCCCCATCGGCGAGAAAGAGCGCTGGCTTATAAAAATAGCCCTCTCCGCTTCATGCCAGTACGACCTCGCCCTGCGGACCCATATCGAGAAGGCTCAGGCTGCGGGCTGTACCAGGGAGGAGATAGAACACGCTATACTGCTTACCGCCCCGACCGCCGGATTTCCCACCATGATGACCGCCCTCCTGGTCCTCCGGCAGGAAATGGGCGAAGCTTAGCCTCCGGGTCTGTCAGATTTCCTTGTGGCTCCCGTAAACTCTCATGAACTCGGGAAAGGCCGCTTCAAAGGCCTCAACCACAAGGGGATCGAAATGGGATCCCTTTCCCGAACGGATTATCTCCACAGCCTGCTCCGGGGAAAAGGGCTCCTTGTAGGGGCGCCTGCTGGTAAGCGCGTCGAAGACATCCGCCAGGGCCACTATTCTGCCCGCAAGGGGAATCGACTCTCCCTGAAGACCCCGGGGATAACCGCTGCCATCCCATTTCTCATGGTGACTGCCCGTTATATCGATGGCCGTCAGAAGGTGTGAGCTGTTGGTGGTATTCCGTATCCCCCTGTCCATGGACCTGAGAACCTCTTCTCCGATGGAGACATGAGTCTCCATTACCGCCCACTCATCAGGCGAAAGAGGGCCGGGTTTAAGGAGAATGGAATCGGGGATACCGATCTTGCCGATATCGTGAAGCGGAGCGAACCAGAGAATTTCACGGATAAAACGGGGACGGATTTCGTAAGCTCCGGAGTTAAAAAGCTGCAGGGCCAGGAGATGGCTGTACTGGGCCATTCGCACAATGTGCAGGCTCGTCTCGTTATCTTTTTTCTCGGTCAGCTTGATAAAGGCTCTGGCGGTTTCGGCGATGGTCTGCTGCAGGACGAAGGTGTAATAAATGTGCTGCTTAATGGAGTAGGCGATTTTCCGCGCAAAGAAAGCATGATTCCTGTTATAGGCGTTTTTGTTTCTGCTGGATACGAAGAAAAACCCGACACAGCGGTTTTCAAAGAAGAGGGGAACGGTAATGCTGGAACGGATCCCCTCCTCCAGTAATTTCCCGGTGGAAGCTGACTGGTTTTTTTCCCTGTAGTGCTGTTCCAGGTCGTTGAGTATGCGGGGTTCCCTTCTCATAATGACACTCGAAAGCGTCGTCTGCCCGATATGCTCGGTGAAGCCGGGTTCCAGCACCACTTTCTCCAGCAGGCTTACGGCGGCTTCTGCCATGACTATACCGTTAATATCGATAAATGCTACGGAGATGCGGTCATAGGGTATTTTCCCGTCCATAAAATGGGATATACGGGGAAGCAGGGAGTCCAGCTGACTGTTAAGCTCCATCTCCCGCAGTTCCTGGTCCCTCTCTATCTGTCCGGTCAACTTCTCCACCGTATGCTTCAGGAGCTCTTCCTCTTCCCATTGCGGGGTCCTGAGTTCGGTCCGGTCAATCTCGAAATTGATCACCTTCTGCATAAGGGAGAGTCCGTTCTGGATCTGCAGGAAAAAGTCACAGGTGGATTTCCTGAGGAGGAGGGTGATCGCAAGGAGGAGAAAGATAACCGCCAGGTTGATAATGATGGCGAGAGACGCAAAGAGATTAAGGCTGTCCCTCCGCTTATGGAATCCGTCCGACAAGGCCCTGGCTATTGCGCCGCTCTCCTGGATTGCCTGGGAAAAGGAAATGCTGCCTTCCCGGAGGCGCTGCGGCATGGTTTCTATGTTTCCGCTGAGAGCGGGGCCTCCTTTTTTCACCGCACGGCTCTCAAGCATACGTTCAAGGCGTTCTTCGAGGATCGTGTAGCTGCGCTCCGGCATTTCGAGGGAGCGAATGCGGTTCAACTCGCTGATAAGGCTGTTAACCAGGGAAAGGGATTGACGGTAGTCGTTGCTCGCCGTATCTATCCGGTACACCGCCAGGGTGAAGGAGCCTACCAGTAGAAGGGTCAGAAACAGCATAGCGATAAAGGCCGCTAGGTAGCGGTTTGTACGTCGTGCAAGATTCTTCATAAAGAATAGAGTATAATCAGGAACAAAAAATTGACAAGGAGCATTAAAAAAATTCTCAATGCATACTTGGAAAATCCGCCGGAGCCCTCTTGTGCCGGTCCGGGGTTTCGGATATAATTCCGCCCAATATGGAAAGCAGAGGAAAAGAGGAACAGCGGTTTGAGAATGAGATGCATCCCGGAGGGAGGGCGCTCTCTCTGTTCCCGTTTCCCATTATGGTGTATGTGTTTTATTAGTCGGCCGTTGTGCCGGCTTTTTTTTTGGCCAAAAAAGGAGGCAGGATGAAGAAGAACATCTTTCACGGAAGAACCCTGGCGGTTATCGGAGATTTTACCCTGGAGGAGCGCCGGTACCTGTTTGAGCAGACCCGCCGTCTGAAACGGGCACTTGCGGAGGGCGACAGAGCGGTGATTGACCGGTACCGGATAGACGATCCCGATTTCGGGCTCTACGAGGTTTTTCTGGAGGACAGCACCCGCACGAAGGAGTCGTTCAAAAATGCCGCCCAGTTCCACCGCATCAAGCTCAATGGTCTGGATGTGAGCCACAGTTCCATCAACAAGAAAGAGAGTTATGCGGATACCTTCAACACCCTGGCAGGCTACGACAACCGCCTCTTTATCGTAAGGAGTACCCTCGAGGGAGTCTGCCGGTGGCTTGAGGATAATGGAAAGGATTTTGCCGGCCGGAACGGACTGGAGGTTCCTCCGGCATTTATAAACGCCGGGGACGGGAAGCACGAGCACCCGACCCAGGAGCTCCTGGATGAGTTCAGCTTTCTTGAGCAGCTTGAGTGGGATTATTCCTCTCTGCATATTGCCCTGGTGGGCGACCTTTTTCATGGCCGTACGGTCCACTCGAAGGCTGAGGGCCTCGGCATCTTCGGTCAGGTTACGGTCGACCTGGTTGCTCCTCCCGAACTGACCATGCCCGATTACTATGTAAAAAGAATGGAGGATAATGGCTTCCGGGTACGGAGTTTCGGTTCCATCGGGGAGTATCTGGCCGCAGGTGCCACGGCGCCGGTGTGGTACTTTACCAGGCCCCAGCTGGAACGGATGGGTGATGATATTCTCAGGCGTCAGGACGAACTGCGGAGCCGGATAGTATTCAAGCCGGAGTTTGTGGAGAGGATAGCCGAAGGAACAAAGTTTTATCATCCCCTGCCCAGACACAAAGAACATCCCACCATTCCGCCCTTTCTCGACACAAGCGACCTGAATGGCTGGGAGAATCAGTCCATAAACGGGAAGCTTATCAGGATAGTGCTTCTTTCCCTTATCGCGGGAAAAATCGGCGGGGATTTTCAGCCGCCTGCCGGGGGCGGACTTGAGGAAAAAGACGATGAAGCGTTTCTTCAGGAGGTTGAGGTCAGCCTCTCCGAGCGGCCGAAACAGTATGCCGAGGGGGTCAATCCCATTTCCGACGGCATCGTCATAGACCACATCTGCCGGGGAGAGAGTGAGCGGGAAATCCGTGAGCATATGTCAAGGATTATCACGGTACTGGAGCTCTACGGAAAGGGCGGTGAGTGGGTAAGCCACAGCGGCGTTGCGGCGGGAGCGAAAAAGGGGATTATCTTCCGACCCGGCCTGACCGGTTTCGACGGCAGGCAGATGAAACAGCTTGCGGCAATCGCACCGGGAAGCACCCTCAATATTATCCGTGACCGGAGAATAATCAGAAAACTGAGGCTCCATATGCCGCCGAAAATATACAATTTTGAAACCATAAGCTGCCGCAATACGGCATGCATCAGCCACCCTTCAAACGGAGAATCGGTCCCGGCGGAGTTTTACAGGATTGCGGGAGATATTTTTGTGTGCAAATATTGTGAAAAGCCCCACAGCTTCAAGGAGATCTGGAAATGAACAGGGACGCGGATACAAAACAGGATATAAAAAATGAGCTTGCCCGCATAAGCCTGGCTATCGGTTCCATCCGGCTGAAGCCCGATGCACCCTTCAGGTGGGCCTCGGGCTACCGCATGCCGATCTACAACGACAACAGGATGCTGCTTGCATCTTCCGGACACCGGCGACTAGTGGCCGGAGCCTTTGAAGAGCTTGTGCTGCAGACGGGGATAGCCTTTGATTTTATAGCCGGCACGGCCACGGCGGGAATACCACATGCAACCAGCCTGGCGGACCGTCTGGAGCTGCCCCTCGCCTATGTCCGTTCCGCCTCCAAGGGGCACGGAATGGGAAACAGGATAGAGGGAGTGTCGGGAGAGCATGCTCTTTCGGGAAAAACGGTTCTTCTTGTGGAGGATCTTATCTCTACCGGGGGCAGCTCGATCGCCGCGGTCCAGGCGCTTCGGGAGGCAGGGGCCCAGGTCCCCGTCTGCCTGGCAATCTTCAGTTACGGACTGGAAAAGGCGCGCATGGCCTTCGATGCTCTCGATCCCCCCTGCCGCTGCATTCCAATCCTGGAGTATGACGACCTTGTCAGTGTCGCCCTCGAAGAGGGCAGTATCGATGAAACCGGAGAACAGCGTCTGCGGGAATGGCGGGAGGCTCCCTTCGAATGGGGCGCCCGCTACGGTTTTCCGCCGGAAGGAGAAAAATAGTATGTATATAGAGATGCTGCGCAGCAGTACGGAACGCCATAAAAGCATTGTCTGTCTGGGACTCGACCCGATACCGGAGCACCTTCCTTTTCAGGAGCTGAAGCCGGGAGAGCGGATAGTAAAGTGCTTTGAACGCCTGTTCGGCAGGATGATAAGCGCCCCGGTAATTCCGGGCGCCTTCAAACCCAACATCGGTTACTACCACCGCCTCGACCGGCCCCTGGAGGGAGACTTTTCGGGCTCCCTCGCCCTTGCACAGGTGCTCCGGATGATCCGTGACGCCTTCCCCGGAGTGCCGGTTATTCTCGATGCAAAGCGGGGAGACATAGCGACCAGCAGCGCGAACTACGCCGAGGAGGCCTTTCTTTCCTGGGAGGCGGATGCGGTTACCGTGGCACCCTACATGGGGAGCGATTCGACCGGACCCTTTGCCGCCTGGTGCTCCCGTGGCAGGGGAATCTATATTCTCAACCGGACGAGCAATCCGGGGGGGGCGGAGCTTCAGAATCTGCGGCTTGATGATAAACCTCTCTACCTGCAGGTGGCCATGGCGATAGCCGAAGCGGCCTCGAAGGCTCCCGGCTGCGGGGCGGTGGCGGGGGCGACAAATCCGGAGGAGCTGGAAGCCCTTGCGGCCTTCTACGCCGACCGGGAGGTCCCGCTCCTTATCCCGGGGGTAGGCGGTCAGGGAGGAAGCGCCGCTCAGACCATTTCGGCCCTCGGAAGGGCAGGATACCCCGTCGAACTGGCCCGGATCAACTCTTCCAGCGGTATCACCCATCCCTGGGCTAAGCAGAAGGAAGCCCCTCCCGCGAACTGGGAAGATGTTTCGCTGGATGCCCTTAAACGGCTGAATGACGAGATCGCCTATGGTCTCTGAGGCTGCGGGACGCAGGGCGTTTCTGCGGGAACGCTTTGGAAACAACGGAGGGGAAATCAGCTTTGCCACGGTGAGCGGCATCCTTACCACCCGGCCGGAGATGATACGGGAGCTGGACCGCAGGATTTCCCGGCTGGCAATGATTACCACCAAGAGCTACCAGCTTCTGCCCAACCGGGGCAACAGGGAGCCGGTGATAGTGGAAATTGCTCCCGGCAGTTACGGAAATGCCGTGGGCCTCAAAAACCCGGGCATGGATGCGGGCCTGAAAGAGCTTGGCGGGCTGCGGGAGAAACACCGCATGCGGGCTCTGCTCAATGTAAGCCTCTCCGGCAGCAGCCCCGAGGATTTTGTCCGTCTGGCGGAAGCCTTTTCCGGGGTGGCAGATACCCTGGAACTCAACTTTTCCTGCCCCCATGCCGCACCGGGCTATGGAATGAGCATCGGAGTGGATCCGGAGCTGGTAGCCCTGTACGTTGCGGCGGTCAGACAGGTTACGGATCTGCCCTTGATACCCAAGCTTTCACCCAACGTTGATGATATCGGAAGCATTGCCCTGGCAGCCGCGGCCGCGGGAGCGGACGCTCTCGCTGCGGTAAACACCCTGGGGCCGGAGCTCTATATCGAGCCTCATTCGGGCAAGCCCGTACTCATGAACAGCCACGGCGGGAGGGGGGGCAAGTCCGGACTCTGGATCCGGGAAACCGCCCTGGAGAAGGTGCGTCAGATCCGGGAGGCCGTCGGGCCCGGACTGCCTCTTATCGGCATGGGGGGCATCGGCGATGCCGCATCCGCCGCCGCCATGCGGGAAGCAGGCGCTGATATTGTAGGAATAGGCAGCGCTTTTGCCCAGGTCGCACCATCGGACTGGGAAGCGTGGTTTGAAGAGATGAGCGCCGGAACATCCCCTTGTTCCGGACGGCAGGTGCAGCGCATCGAAAAGCGCCAGATGGAATACAGGCCCTTCACCATCCGGTCGAGCGAGGCCGGGGAGGGGGGGCTGCGCAGAATTACCCTGGAGGGAGAGCTTGAATATGAACCGGGGCAGTTTGCCTTTATCTGGATACCCGAAGTGGGTGAGAAACCCTTTTCGGTAGCTCTTGCCAGTCCGCTTACCTTTCTTGTCCGTTCCCGGGGTCCCATGACAAGCGCCCTCTGCGCCTGCGCCCCCGGGGATACCATCTATGTACGCGGGGTATACGGAAAAGGCGCCCCCGTATCCGAGGTTCCCCGTGCCTGGATTCTGGCGGGGGGTACCGGCCTTGCGGTGGCGCCCAAACTGGCCGCAGCCCTTGCCGCGGAGGGAAAGCAGATTACATCGATAGTTGCTCTGGCAGATGTGCCGGAAATCAGAATGACGGAATCAGCCGCGGCCGATACCGTGCTTTTCCGCGATGAACTGTCGGCCTGGGGGGACTATGAGGCTGTGCGGGACAAGGGGGAGATCGGCAGGGCCGTGCGCTGTTTTTCCGAAAGGATGCTGCGGGAAAAGTGCGCGGAGGAGAGCGCGGTCTATACCATAGGACCCTTCCCCTTCATGAACGCAGTGGCCATGCGTGCCGCGGAGGCGGGAGTGCCCGCGTCACGTATTCACATCAGCATCGAGACCCCGACCCGCTGCGGCGCCGGGCTCTGCGGCGAATGCGCCTGCGCCGGAAGGCTTACCTGCCGGGAGGGTACCTTTTTCACGCTTCGGGAGCTTGAAGAACGGGGGATTTCCCTCATGGAGTGTGAACATGATGATTGACCCCCATGTCCACCTGCGGGACTGGGACGAGAAGGGGAAAGAGACCCTTTACCACGGGATGGAAACAGCCCTGCTCTGCGGGCTCGGCGCCCTCTTCGACATGCCCAACTGCAGTCCGCCCCTTACCGGGGAGGCTGCGGTGCTCCGGCGGCTGGAGGATGCCCGCGCAGCCGCCGGGCGCCTGTCGGCGGACCGCGGCGGGGCTCCTGCTCCCTTCTACGCCCTCTATGGCGGACTTACCGCGGAAGAGAGCCAGATCCGGGAGATGGTCGGGCTCCACGGAAGGCTCTTCCCCTCGGTTGCGGGGCTTAAACTTTTCGCCGGAAGATCCACCGGAGCTCTTGCAGTTACCGGTACCGGTGAACAGCAGCGGGTCTGGGAGATTCTGGCGGAGAGCGGATATACCGGAGTGGTCGCCGTTCACTGCGAAAAAGAGGAACTTTTCCGTCCGGAACTGTGGGATCCGGATATTCCCGCATCCCATTCCCTGACGCGGCCGGAGGAAGCGGAGCACGCCTCGGCGGCGGACCAGATAGCCTTTGCAGCGGCTGCCGGTTTCCGCGGCACCCTCCATATCTGTCACATATCCGCCTCCGGAACCCTGGAACTCGTCCGCTCCTTCAGGGAGGAGAAGGGGAAATACTCCTTCTCCTTAAGCTGCGGTGCAACTCCGCACCACCTTCTTCTTGACTGCTCAATGATACCCGACGGACCGGAGGGGCAGCTGCTGAAGGTTAATCCTCCGCTCCGCGGCAGGAAAAGCCGCCAGGCTCTTCTCGCCGCCCTTTTTGACGGAACCGTCGACTGGATCGAAAGCGATCATGCACCCCACACACACCGCGATAAAACATCCGGCTGCGCTTCCGGCATCCCTTCACTCACCGCCTGGCCCCTTCTGCTTTCCCGTCTCCGCTTTATGGGGATGAGCGAAGAGATGCTGCGGCGGCTGACCGGAGAGCGCGTTCTGGAGGTGTTCGGAATAGACCCGGAAGCCATCGGGCAAACCGCGGGTCGGGAGGCGAACGCTTCCGGAATTATGGACCGCTACCCCGCCAACGGATGGCACATACTTGACCCTGATACCGGCGGCGGTGCAGACTAGCCCGATGGACAGATCGAAAGCGATGGGTACGGAAAAAGTATCAGGACTTCTTTTCAGGTTTTCACTTCCCGCCATAGCCGGAATGATGGTACAGGCCACCTACAATGTGGTGGACCGCATCTATATCGGCAACGGAGTCGGGCCCCTCGGTATTGCCGGAGCAACCATCAGCTTTCCGGTCATGCTTGTTCTGATGGCCTTCGGCATGCTTATCGGAATAGGCGGAGCGGCCGCTCTCTCAATCGCCCTGGGAGAAGGACGGCGAGAGCATGCGCAGAGGATACTCGGCAACTCCCTTACCCTGCTTCTCATAGAATCATTTTTTCTCATGCTCTTCGGCCTCCTCTTTCTTGAACCTCTGCTAAAGCTCTTCGGAGCAAGTGATGCGGTGCTTCCCTATGCCCGGGATTACCTGCAGATTATTCTGCTGGGTGTATTTGTAAACCAGATCGGCTTCGGGATGAACAACTTCATACGCGGAGAGGGAAACCCCCGGGTGGCCATGATAACCATGCTCATCGGGGCGGGACTCAATATCATCCTTGATCCCATCTTCATATTCACCTTCGGTCTTGGTATCCGGGGAGCGGCCATTGCGACGGTAATCAGTCAGACCGTCAGCAGCATCTGGGTGATGAGCTATTTCCTCGGCAGCCGAAGCATTCTCACCATCAAGCTGAAGGATATGAAGCTTGAACGGGTGGTTGTCCTCCGTATTATCGCCATCGGAAGCGCTCCCTTTGTCATGCAGCTTACCTCCAGCGTGCTCAACATAATACTGAACAAGCAGCTTCAGCACTACGGTGGCGATATTGCGATTAGCAGCGTTGGAATTATCTATTCCATCCTCATGTTTATTCTTATGCCTATATTCGGCCTCAACCAGGGGGTACAGCCGATTATCGGCTATAACTACGGAGCCCGACGCTTCGACCGCGTAAAGGAAGCTTCCCGCCTGGCCATCTTTGCCGCGACCCTGATTACCCTTGCCGGTTTTATCGGTGCCCAGCTTTTTCCTGCAGCCCTTGTCTCCTTTTTTGCCCCGGACAACAGGGAGCTTCTTGCAATGGCAGTTCCGGCAATGCGACGCTTTTTTCTGATGGTCCCGATTATCGGTTTTCAGATAGTCGCATCAAACTATTTTCAGGCAACCGGACAGCCTAAAAAGGCGATGATTCTTTCCATGAGCCGGCAGGTGCTTTTCCTTATTCCGCTTATCCTTATTCTTCCCCTCTTCTGGGGCCTGGACGGCATCTGGTTTGCACCTCCCGTTTCAGATCTTCTTTCCGCGGTGGTTACCGGTACCTTTTTCTTCCTGGATATCCGTCGTCTTGACAGAAAACGGCTTTCCGCCGATGGGCAAAGCGTTTAGAATAAAACCGGTAGAAACAAGTTGGAGGTTTCCGGATGCAGAATGTGGTGATTGTAGGTACCGTTGCTGACAATCCTGTGGTGGAGGATGTGGCCCATCATCTGCGGCAGCACGAAGACTATTCGGACCTTATCAGTCTGAAAAGTTTTCTCAATACGGAATTCTGTCCGCGATTTATTATTTCCGACAGGAACAGCGAGCTTCCGGGCCGTCAGCTGGAGGGAAAGTCGGTTCTTATCATAAGCACCAATTACGGCACCAACCCCAGGGACGAACTTGCCATGCGCACCTGCCTGATAGCACGGGCCGCAAAGGATAACGGCGCCGAAAAGGTTATCCTTCTGGAGTCTGATCTCTTCTACAGCGCTCAGGACCGCGGTCCAAGGCGCGAGCACGGCTTTACCGCCTTTGAACGAAGCGAGGAAGATTACTTTAAATTCGACGGTCAGCCCTTTTCCGCGCGTCTCTATGCAGACCTCCTCAAAAGCGCCGGGGTCGACGAGGTCGTGACGGTCCATAACCATTCCATATCGGTTCAGGCCATCTTTATGGACCGCTTCGAAGGGCGCTTTCACAACCTGCTCCCCGACGACCTCTATGCCGATTATCTGCAGGACTCCGATGTGGTATCCCAGAAAGGCCTTGTCCTCTGTGCTCCCGATAAAGGCGCCCTCGACTTTGTGCGGAAGGTGAAGAAGGCGGTCGGCCAGCAGAGCGTTCCGCTTATTGTGATGGATAAATGCCGGAAAGACGAACGCTGTGTGGAGATGGAACTCTCCCCCGAATCTGAAATTACCTTCGAAGAGCTTGCCGGACGGGATGTGGTTATTATTGACGATATGGTGCGGACGGGGAACACCATCATTGAAGCCGCAAGGCTGATAAAGACAGCAAATCCGAACAGGATTGTTTTTCTCGTTACCCATTTTTATTCGAGCAGGGAGTGCAGGAGCAATCTCAACGTACCGGTTATTGATGAGATAGTAACCACCAGCACGATCCCCGAAATACTGAACCGCGATGTTCAGGGAAGACTGCGCCATAAAATGGTTGTGCTTCAGCTTTCCCGCTGGATAAGCAATTACCTCCTGCAGATACTGCTGCCGGGGGCTCCCGCGCTGCAGCCTCCCTTTTACAACGAAGATATGTCCAGCAAAAATCCGCGCTGGAAGGGCCATATGGGACCGCTCTTTTCGGTCAGGTAGGGGTTTTTCCGTTCCGATACTTTAGACAGGAGAGATAAAAACATGGCAAAGCAGGTGCCCGACAACTTCCGGGTGGCGATAATATGCGGAAAACTGGGCGATGTCGACGGCGTTTCCCTGGAAGTGGATAAATGGATAGAAGTACTGATGGAGCAGGGGCACGAGGTGTACACCCTTGCCGGTCACTACGCAAAACCCCTCTCACGGATTCCCGAAGCGCACCAGCTTAAGCTTCCGGCCCTCCGTTTCGGCAGTGAAGAGCAGGTGGAGTACGAAGACTCGTTCTTCCCGCACCTGCGCTCCGGACCTTTCCGGCTTTCCGAGGAGAGCAAGCAGAAGCTGCTTGAACAGCTGGAGCACAACGGGAACCGTCTTGCCAACGAGCTGTTCTCCCTCATCCAGGCTCAGAGGATTGATGTTATTATCGCACAGAACACCAACGCAATGCCCATGGCCCTCCTGGCCGGGGTAGCGGTATACAAGCTTGCAGCAGAACGCCGTGTCGCGACGATTTTTCATCACCATGATTTCTGGTGGGAACGCAGCAGATTCAGCCATAACCATATTGAGGACCTGCTTGGAAAGATCATGCCGCCGGCTGATCCCGGTCTTGAGCACGTTGTGCTTTCCAGCTACGCCGAACACATTCTCCGCTCATTCAAGCGGGTGCATCCACGGGTAATTCCCAACTGCGAAGATTTTGATTCCCCCCCGGTTCGTGACCAGTACAACGGCAGGTTCAGGGAGGAACTCGGCTTTTCGGAAGAGGACATTCTTATTGTTCAGCCTACGAGGATTGTGCGCAGGAAGAGGATCGAAGACTCTGTTGAGCTTGTCGGACGGCTTCTGAAGAAGTATCCGGATATCGCTCCGAGGGTGAAATTCGTCATCAGTCTCTACCAGGGAGACGAACCGGACCGGAACTACATAGGCCAGATCCGTTCGATGTGCGAAGAGCGTTCCATCGACCTCAGACTTATCAGCGACCGGATTGCCGCGCGGCGGGGCAGCGACGCGGAGGGGAGAACTCTCTTTACCAACCGGGATGTTCTTGTCAACGCGGACATTGTCACCTATCTGCCGGTCTGGGAGGGATTCGGAAACGCGCTTCTGGAGGCAATAGCCGCAAAGGCTCCGGTGGTAACCACAACCTATCTTGTCTACAAGACCGATATAAAGATAATGGGTTTCGATAACATCGAAATCCGGGATGTATACGACCATGATAACAGCCTGATTATTCCCGAACGGGCCGTGGACGAGCTCTACCGTATCCTGACGGACCGGAAGGCGCGTGAGAAGATGGTGGAACACAACTTCAAAATAGCGAAGAAAGAGTTCGGACTGGATACGCTCCGCAGACTGATCAGAAACACCTTTGACGACTATGGCGACGAAATCAGGGCAAGCAGGAAACGGATAGAAAAGAGCCTCAGAGAGTATCCCGTCTGAGGCGGTAAAGCTCCTCCCTCCGGTCCTCAAAGAGGTCGTTGAGGTCGGTCACCTTTTTATGTTCCGCCATGGAGGGGTCAATCTCCGCGCTTATGACCGTCTCTTCCGTGGCCGTCGCTTTTGCGGGAACCGAACCGTTGGAGGCAATTATCTGACTCTCTCCGGTAAATACCAGATCTCCCGCCCTTCCTGCTTCCGGGCCGATCCGGTTGGATAGCAGCCAGAATACGCGGTTCTCCAGAGCCCGCACCCTGGTGGTCAGCTGTCCGTATTCCGGTATGACCAGATTCGAGGGGTGACAGATTATCTGTGCCCCCGCAAGGGCGAGGGTTCTTGCAGCTTCCGGAAACATGTGGTCGAAGCAGATGAGCAGACCCACCTTTACTCCGTTTACATTGAAGATCCGGAACCCGCTCTCACCCGGCACAAAAAAGTCCTTCTCATGGAAAAAAAGATGTGCCTTCCGGTAGCAGCCGGCAAGTCCCTCCGGGCCGACGAGAATCGCACTGTTGTACAGCGCATCCCCCTCCGCTTCGGCGATGCCGATTACGTAGTGGGCACCCGTTTCGGCGGCCAGGGCGGAGAGCATGCGGGCCGTCGGACCATCGGCCGCCTCTCCCAGCGCCTGTGCCTGTCCGGTCGACTCGAAGTTGTAGCCGCTGACAGCCAGCTCCGGAAGTACAACCAGATCTGAGTCCAGACCCGTGAGCATGGAACGTATTTTTTCCCTGTTGGCCTCCGGCTCTCCAAATCGCGGTGCAAACTGACAGACTGAAACCTTCATATGCAAACCTCCGGAGATTATCTGAATGCCTTTCGGTAGATGGACTCCACATCCGCATTGCTCAGGGGGACTCTGTCCATTCCGAAAAGTCCGCCCATGGTATCCCGGGCATTGCGGGCATAGTCTGGAATCTTCTCTTCCTTTATGCCGTAGTCGGACATCTTAAGGCCGTCGACCCCGCACTCCTTCTGCAGACGTTCGAGCGCCTTTATCATAAGCATCGGGCGCTCCGCTTCCGCGGCGGCGGAGGTGTCTTCTCCCATGGCCCGTGCCAGGGCGGTAAGACGTTCCGGTGCTGCCGAAGCGAAATGCGTGAAATAGGCCCTGCTGAGCATGATAAGTCCCGCTCCATGGGGAAGCTCCGGATGGAAGGCGCTCAGGGCATGCTCGAGGCTGTGCTCCGAGGTGCAGCTGGAGGTGGACTCCACCATTCCCGAAAGGGTGTTCGCCAGGGCAACCTGGCTGCGTGCCTCGAGATCGCTGCCGTCCGCCACGGCCCGGGGAAGATATTCGGCCAGAAGCTCTACACTTTTCAGGGCGTAGAGATCGCTGACCGGAGTGGCAATATTGGCAATGTAGCCCTCGGCGGCGTGGAAAAAAGCATCGAATCCCTGAAAGGCCGTCAGGTGAGGAGGAATGGAGAGCATCAATTCAGGGTCTACAATGGAGAGGACCGGAAAGGTCTGTTCCGTACCGAAACCGATCTTCTCGTTCCGTTCCTGGTGGGTAATGACCGTCCAGGGATCCGCCTCGGTACCCGTTCCCGCGGTGGTGGTCACCGCGACCACCGGGAGCACCGCTTCTTTTACGGGCATACCCTTACCGCTGCCTCCGTGAATGTAGTCCCAGTAATCGCCGGGGTTTTTCACCATAATCGCGATGCTCTTTGCCGAATCGATGCTGCTTCCCCCGCCAAGCCCCAGGATAAAGTCACAACCATGTTCGCGCGCTGCGGTGGCACCTTCCATTACATGCGAAAGAATGGGGTTGGCCAGAATTTTGTCAAAAACCACGAAATCGACCCCCTGCTTTTTCAGAAGATCCGTAACGCGGTCGAGATAACCGTACTTTTTCATCGAACCGCCGGACGAAATGACGATAAGGGCTTTCTTCCCCGGAAGCGCATCACTTCCGAGCATGTTCAGCGATCCCGCGCCGAAATGGACCTTCGTGGGAATATATGTGGTAAACTGCTTCATCTAAAAACCATCCTTTTATGGAACTGCTTGAATATACCCTGATCATACCACCTCAGCCGGATCGGGGCAAACCGCCGGCTTAAGCAGGGCCGGCGGATAGTTTTTCGGCGATAACCAGCATTTCGAAGTCTTCGGTCGTAAGCTTATCCTCTCTTGAGAAGGCTCCGAGTTTTGCACCGAATATTTCAATGCTGCCGCAGGAGAGCGATTTCAGCAGCCAGGTAATCTCGCTCGGAATGTAGTAGCGCTCACTGCATTCGAGCACAAGTCTGTTTCCATCATCATCAACCGCCTCCGTAATATTATGATCACGGAAGGTCATGAGATCGAAGCTGTTGTCCCGGTAGACCGCGTTGCCTTCCAGGGTTCCGGACGCGCAGAAAGCCTGTATGGAGTGGTGAAGGGGGAAGAGTCCGTTCAGGGTGGTGAAGATAAGCTTGCCCTTGTTCTTGAGCGACCGTACCGCACCCTTGAGAATCTCATAGTTCATCCCGTCCGTTTCCATAAGGGGAAAGGCCCCCTCGCAGATCATGATGGCCAGATCGAATTCATTGTTGAAGGGGAGATTACGGGCATCGTGTCGCTGGAAATCCACCTTGAGGTTCAGGGCTTCCGCTTTTTCCCGGGCTCTGGCCAGAAGGGATTCCGACAGATCGATCCCCCTTACTCTGTAGCCCCGTTTCGCCAGTTCGATGGAATGACGACCCGTCCCGCAGCCGATGTCAAGGATTTTGAGAGAGCGGTCATGCTCGATTTCACCTTCAAAAAAGTCGCATTCCCCCAGGGTGCCCTGGGCAAAGTTTTCCGAATCGTAGGTTTTCCCGTAGTTTTCAAAAAGCCTTTCGTACCACTGTTTCATCCCTTTTCCTCCCCGAAACCGTCTTCCGCTTTCAGAATCCGCATGTTCTGAAAACTGCCGACCACATTATATTCCTCCACGGCTATCCGTATGACGGCATTCTCCGCCGAATCGTAGAAATCCTTCAGCCCGGGGTACCGTGACAGGAAAGCGGACCGGTACACGGCGCACTCCTTCGCGTCCAGTTCCGACGCCTTTCCGGCTGCTTCGATTCCGGTGATCTTCATGAGATCCCCGATTTTCTCCCGCCTGTCGTCAATAAAGAGGGCTGCTTCCGGTCTCTCCCGGAGGTAGCCGTACTTCCGTGTCTTCTTCGGGGTAACGAAGATGAGAGAGCGGAGGCTGTCGGCGGAGAGGAAGCTTACGATGGAGAGATGCGGTCTACCTGCATCTCCCTGAGTGGCAAGAACGGCGAAGATCTGCCCGCTAAGCAGCTCCTCTGCAAGAGGCCGTATTTCCTTATTCTGCATGTGTCTTCTCCTTGGATATCACGTTGCCCCCATGGATTTCATGATATTTAAGAATCGGGTATTGCTTATGGGGTGATGGCTGATAACTTGTCCATTGTAGATGATGCAGAAGGTTCCGAAGGGGGAGGGGCAGTTCCGGGCCGATTGCGAATCTTCCAGTTCCACCAGTCTGGCCTTGATATTCATCTTTTCAGCTGTCCCCAAAATTGCATCTACATTTTTCACCGAATAGGGGCACTGAGCGGAACGCATGACCGTCAGTCCCTCGGGATATGCCGCAGCGGACATCTCCCTGAAAGCGGGATCCGGTGCTTCTTTATCAAATTTCAATGCCAGAAGTTCGAAGTCCGGTTTTGACGCATCCACCGGAACAAAGCCATGTTTAAGGAAAAAATCCCTGCCCGCCATGAAGGAGCCCTTCCTGGTGACAACGGCCAGTCCCTTCTTTTCTGCTTTTTGTGATTCCCCAATGCATTCTTCCAGCAGCAGGGAAGCGTAACCCCGGCCCTTGAACTCTTTTTTGAAGCCCACAAAAACGCAGTGGATGAACATGTAGCCCTCCGCCTTGACGGGACGGTGGGCGTATTCCCCCGGAATGTACTCGAGCATGCCCTGATAGCCTCCCTGTTCGGAGACCAGAGCCTTAATCCGCAGCCCCTTCGGATAATACTCTTCGAACCATGCAATTTTTCTTCTCAGTTCCAGATGCTTCTCCGCATACTTGTATCCGCACACCCCGTATTCGGCCATGTTTCCGGGTGTAAGATCCATAATCCGGATGGAATCAAACTTGTCTGTTCCGGTGCTCACTGCGTTCGCTCCTTGCTGCTGATATTTCGGCTTTCCGGAAAAATTATATCATACACGCCTGCATATTTGTCAGAGGAACCGGAGCGCATCTGTTCAGGAAGGGCACCCGGTATAAATTTGTCTTCTCCTGCCGGTATTTGTATTGTTTAGTGAAGGAGCTATATATGAAAAAAACATTAAAACACCGAATCAGAATTATACTGGCTCTGACCATGCTGCTTGGAGCCGGTTTTACCGTGGGCTGCAGCGGGCAGCCGGAGCTGGAGGATGGGTTATATGGTGCGTATTTCTCTCTCCCGGATGCGCAGGGCTGGAATGACGAGGTCTGGCTGCTTGTGGAGAACGGAACAATAAGCGAAAGGTACCATCTGCGAAGCAGTGCCTTCGGGGATATAAGCGACCGACGGGTGCTGGGTCCGGCAGGTGACGGGACAGGTGATGTGGACCTCCTTCTGCGGGAAGCTATGCTGTCGGCGGAGTCGGGGCGTGAAGGGTTCCGGAGTATCGACCGGGGCGGACGTTTCAGCCGGGAGAGTTTTGAACCGGATGAGAAGGGTGCGGTGTACCGGTTTACGCTCTCCTTCGCCGGCAACGGTGCCGGAGAGAGCATCTATCCCGAGTATGTGCGCATGGTCGGTGATGAAGAGACGATAATAGACCTGGAAGGTGAGTTCGGTGTCTCACCGGCGGAGCTTCAGCATCTGCTTGCCGAGGCTCTTTCTCCGGAAGATCCGTCGGATCTGTATGAACGGCTGAGTCTTCTGGGAGAGTCCCGGGATGCGGAGCGCCTTCGGGCACTGATTGTCCGCACCATGGATCTTACCCGTGTGAGAGAGCCTTCCCGATCCGTACAAGGTGAACCCGACCCGCACAACCGGGAAGCCGGGGTTGTTTCGTCCCACTATCTTGCGACCGAAGCGGGTATTGAAATACTGAAAGCAGGGGGAAATGCCGCCGATGCCGCGGTGGCGGTTGCCGCGGCCCTGAGCGTTGTGGAACCCTGGTTTTCCAGCGTACTTGGCGGCGGAACGTGGGCTCTCTATTTTGATTCGGCTTCGGGCACGGTGCACAGTCAGGATGGGGTTGGTCCTGTTGCATCCCGCAATACGGCAGATTACTATGCTCCCCGGGCAGGAGCCAACGGACTGCACCAGTCGGTTGTTCCCGGAGCATGGGGCGGCTGGATGGAGTGGCTGCAGGAGTTTGGGGAGTTGCCCCTGGACCGTATCCTCGCTCCTGCCATACGACTGGCGGAGGAGGGCTTTCCGGCAAGTCCCGAGCTTGTCAGGTGGCTTAATATCGGTATTGACGATATCCGCGGCCGTCGGGATACCGCCGAAGTCTATATGAGCAACGGTACTCTTCCCGTGGAGGGTGATACTCTGTACATGCCGGATCTGGCAGCAAGCTTCCGCAGACTGGCAGAGGTGTATGTCCGTTTTGCCGGGGAGTCGGGGCATCGCGGGGGGCTTGCCGCTGCTGCGGATTATATGTACCGGGGGCCGCTTGCCCGGGCGATAACGGATTTTTCGGACGCCGAAAACGGGCCTTTTGAGCTTTCGGATTTTACGGGTTTTTACGGACGTATTGTTGATCCGATAAGCATTGACTACAAGGGGCTTGATGTCTATCAGAATCCGCCGAACAGTCAGGGGATTACCCAGCTGATGGCGCTTAACATTCTCAAGGATTATGATTTCGGCGAATTCTCTGGACCGGACGATCCCGATACGATTCATCTCCTGACCGAAGCAATAAAACTGGCGCATATCGATAAGTACTACCACGTAGGCGATCCCGACTGGGTTGATGTGCCCGTCCGGGAGCTGCTTTCCGGGAAACATGCCCGTGAACGGAGAGAGCAGATCCGGCCGGACAGGGCCCTTGAATGGCCTGTTGGAAACCTGCTCCCCGTGGACCCCGATTATACCCATACCTCGACCTTTCAGATTATTGATGGACACGGGAATGCCGCATCGGTAACAACCAGTCTCGGAGCCCAGTTCTACGTAATCGGAGATACGGGTATTCACATAAACAACCGTATGCGCATGCTCGCCATTAAAGACGGCAGCCCCAACCTGACCATCCCCGGCAAGAAGGTACGGCATACCAGTAATCCCTATATGGTGCTGGATGACGGACGGCCGTATATTCTCGGAGGGAATACCGGGGTAGATACGCAGCCCCAGGGTCAGACCCAGCAGTTTATCTGGGTGGTTGAGTTCGGACTGAGTCCCCGGGAGGCGGTCAGCCGGCCTCGCTTTCTGACCCGTGCCTTTCCGGACTCCCAGTATCCCTGGCAGGCCGACAATGATCTGGGCATGGAAGCGGGAACTCCTCAGGAACTGCGGGATGCCATGGCGGCACGCGGACATCGTGTTACCGGAAACGGTATCTGGGGCAATGCAAATATGATTGTAATTGACAGGGAAAGCGGTAACCTTGAGATTGGTGCGGATCCCCGCGGCGGGGTAAACAGCGGCGAAACCCTGAGCCGCTAAGGCTGGTAGAAAGAGGAAGGATGATAGTGAGCAGAACAATGAAAGAACGGACAGCCCGGTTCCGGATGATGAAGCTTTTTTTTCTGATGATGTCGGCAGCGGCGGTGCTTGCCGGCTGTTCCGAGGCGGCAGACATTACGGAAGCGGCAGTGCCGATACCCGCGGAACGTGAAAGTGCGGAACCCGAAACTGCAGAACCGGAACCGTCCCTGTCCGGAACCGGCGGTGCGGCCCACCGGCTTTTTCGTAGCGATGCGGAAGCCCTGACAAGAGAGGAACGTCAAAGCGGCAGGAGCGCGGCAGTCACGCGTGATCCCCTGGCATCAGAGGTCGGCCGGGCCATTCTTTCCCGGGGCGGAAATGCCGCCGATGCCGCGGTGGCCATCGGACTTGCAATCAGCATAGCGGAGCCTCAGTTCTCTCATGCCCTTGGCGGCGGCACCTGGGCCCTGTACTATAATGCCGACAGGGACCGGGTAAGAGCCCTGGATGGAGTCGGTTATTCAGGCAGCCGCGTGGAACTCGATTTTTTCCGTGATCCCGGGCTCAATACCCCTTTCGGTCCTCACCGGGTTATCGTTCCCGGAGCATGGGATGGCTGGATGCTTATGCTGCGCGATGAAGGCAGCATGCACCTGGATGAACTTCTGGAGCCGGCCATCGCCATGGCCGCAAACGGCATCCCGGCCAGCCGGAGCATGGTCGGATTCATTATTCAGGAACGGCATAATATCCGCCGGTACCCGGATACGGCGGCCGTCTTTCTGCCGGAAGGGGAGCCCCCGGCGATCGGCGACATTATTGTTCAGGAAAATTCAGCCCGGACTCTCCGGGGACTGGCAGCGGCATATCGTAATGCATATGACGGGCTGGAGATGGCCGCTTCTCTCCCGTCAGAGGAAGAGGAGCACCTGCACAGACGGGAAGCCGGTATACAGGCCGCACGGGACCACTACTACAGGGGGCCAGTTGCGGAAGAACTGGCACGGTTTCTGGAAAACAACGGCGGCTTTGTGACAAAAGATGATTTTGCGGGTTTCGAAGCACAATGGCTTGAGCCGATTTATACCATGTACCGGGACACCCTGGTGTACGGCAGCCCTCCGAACAGTCAGGGTGCATCGATGCTGATGGCCCTTAATATCCTGGAGAACCTGGACCTCAGCGCGGGCCCCGGCGATCCTGACGTAATACACCGGATTGTCGAGGCTACCAAGCTGGCCAAGATCGACACCTGGCATTATATCGCCGATCCGGATTCCATGCCCCTGCAGGTGGAACAATTGCTGGATAAAGAGTATGCCCTGCAGCAGGCGGAGCGCATTGCCGATGACCGGGTTATTACCTGGCCCGAAGAGGGAGGCGTGAACCTGTCGGAAGAAAACAACACCACAACCTTCTCGGTCGTGGATGCCGACGGTAATGCGGCTGCGGTCACAAGCTCCACGGGAGCCCAGTTTCTTGTCGGCGGAAAGACCGGGATCCTTCTGAACCAGCGCATGGCCATTATGGAGATTGCCGAAGGGAATCCAAATATTATCGCTCCGAACAAGAAGCCGCGTCATACGGTAAACCCCTACATGGCATTCCGAAACGGACGTTTCCTTATTGCCGGAGGCAATACCGGCTTCGATACCCAGCCCCAGGGACAGATACAGCAGTTTCTCAATCTGGTGGAATTTGATATGTCAGCCCGGGAGGCGGTATCACGTAAACGCTTTATTACCCATACCTTCCCTGCGAGCCACCATCCCCACGCCGCCACAAATGAACTCTATCTTGAGCGCGGATTTCCACCGGATGCAGCCGAAGAGCTCCGCAGCCGCGGACACACTATCGGCCGCAGCGGCATTATCGGAAATGCCAATGTCATTTACCGGAATCCGGAAACTGATGAGCTGGAGTACGGGGCGGATCCCCGGGGAGAAAACAGCGGCTTTATCATCTCCCCTTAGCCCCGGTTTTAATGCACCGCGGCTCCCTGCAGCAGGATCACTGTATACGCTGCATAAAAAGTGAGAAACACTATCCCTTCCCATCTTTCTATTTTTCTCTCCTTTCCGGTAAATACAAAGAGAAATAAAAGAGCACTTGCAAAAATATGTACCAGAATATCGACATTGGAAAATTCCCGCAGGGGAACGGGATGAATGACAGCGGATATACCCAGGATAAAAAAGGCATTAAAAATATTTGAACCGACAATATTGCCGATGGCTATATCGACATTTCTCTTGAAGGCGGCCGCCGCGGAAGTGGCCAGTTCGGGTAAGGATGTTCCGATTGATATTATGGTCAAGGCGATTATTCTTTCCGAAAGGCCCATACTCCGTGCGATTTTAACTGCGAAAACCACGATAAGTCTTCCGCCTGCAACAAGGAGAGCGAGACCGATCAGGAACATGGCTGCCGACTTGCATATGGAATGCTGCTTTACTGCGGCCTCTTCTTCGTAGCTGCCCGATTTCATTATCTGAAAGTTGTAGCTCATGAACACTGCAAAGAAAAAGAGGAGGATTATTCCATCCGACCGGGTAATCATGGAAGCAGAGGCATTGTCTATTGCCGAATCATTTGACAGAACAAGAATTACCATGGCCGCCAGGAGAGAGAGCGGAATTTCAATCCAGGTTGTATTTGACTTTACCGCAAGGGGATAGATAATCGCCGATATGCCAAGTATTGCAAAAACATTGAAAATGTTGCTTCCCAGAATATTACCCAGGCTTATATCGGAATTGCCGGCAGCGGACGCGAAGATATTCACAATCAGTTCGGGGCTTGAAGTTCCAAAGGCCACTATGGTCAATCCTATGACGATATTGGGTACGTTATACCTTTTCGCAATAGAGGAGGCTCCATCCACAAGGAGATTAGCTCCGAATATCAGCGGAAGAAAGCCAAGCAGCAGCATTGCAGCATCCATCATCTTGAACTCCTTTCAGACAGCCTTCCCGACAGCCTGGGTGTAGACAATCTTTTCATGCTCCTGCAGACCCATTATCCCGTGCAGCTTCTCCCGGTCCACCAGTCCGATGACGGCGGTGGAGAGCTGTGCGGAAGCACAGTAGAGGTAGACGTTCTGGCTGATGAATCCTGTTTCCGTTCCCGCCACAAACCATTTTCGCTTATCATCCGTCCCCGTATATCCGGTCAGCTTTGTAAAGTCGGAAACATAGATCAGACCGGCAGGCATGGATTTCATCATCTTCTGATTCCCCAGGTGTTCCCTGATATCTTCGGAGAGGGTCCGGATAAGACGATGTCCCTTTTCCTCATAACGGTAGAGCCCCGACCCCAGGGCAATATATACGCCGATTGTCTGCGAATTCCTTCCGGAAGGCGCGGTTCTTCTGCTTTTGCTTTTTTTTGTCTCTTCCAGGGTAATGCCGCAGGCCGCCCACAGCAGGTTTGATATCTCCCGGAGCGTAAGACCTTCTTCACTCCATCTGCGCCTGGTCCGGCGAAGTTCCAGAGCCTTCATCAATGGGAAATCCAGATCCTTTTGAGGAGGCGGCAGGTGAATAATATCAGACACGCATTTCTCCGTTCGTGTTTACTTCAGGCAATATGATATGCCACTCGCATTGTTCATTCCCATTCATTATGGAAGCCTTAAAAGTGATTGACGGGTCACGGAAAACCGCGCCGAAAAAGACGGACATGTGGCCTATGCTGCAGCTGCAGAACCGGTTTTCACCCGAGAACTTGTCTCCCTTGTTCACCATTCCGCAGATGCATGCCGTCCTGAAAACCTTTATCAGATTTTCGCCGGGATGGTATTCCATGAAGGTATTGTACTTTTCCTCTTCGATGTTCAGCCTGCGGATAAAATCAGCGATAGTCCCGTCCGACTTGTTACGGATGTTCCGGGCAAAGGAGGACCAGGATTTTCCGCAGCATTGCTCTCCGCAGGAATGCATAACTGCGTCCGTGCTCTCCCGTCCGATCAGAGCTGTCATTCTGTTCAGCACTGTTTCGATATACTTCGTCTGCTCTTTCTTCTTAAGAGTGCTGAAACTGTGAGCATCGAAGAGGATGGATTCCATCCTGTCTTCGAAGCCGTGTTTCCGCAGGTTTTTTGTTATTCTGCCGATTCTTCCCGTTTCCGGATATTCCACCTTTTCACCTCTCATCGGTATCTGCAAAATGACGCCGGGGACCGGTGTGCACCGCCTGCAGGCATTGTAGCATGGTCACTCCCCCGATTCCCACCACTGAAAAACCCTTATGGCCCGGAGGGTGTTCCAGCGGCTCGGCTTACCGACCCTTTCCAGGTCGAAATGGACCTTCCCCGGGTATTTCAGCTCCAGCTTCCAGAACCCTTCGGGGGTCTGTTTGTCCTTGAGGAGCTGTACCGCATCGGCCATACGCACGTCTTTCGGCGTATCTCTTTCCTGGAGATAGTCCAGGCAGCGCATGATGTCGTAACGCCAGCGCGGAGGAAATGAAAGCCTGGTCATTTTGGGATCGAAGGTTTCGCCTGTGGTGCTGGATTGAAAGAGATGATGCTGAAGGAGAAATTCGATACCTTCCCTTTGTTTTTCCCGGATATCCCGGTGAATCGGGCTGCCGGGAAAGGCTTTTTCATATTCCCTGAAGCCCTCCAGTACGGAGATGGTGGTGTGGAATGAGCCGTGCCGGGCACCGCGGTACACTTCGCAGTTCCACCCCCTGTCGTCCATCTGCTGTGCAAGCAGATAAGCGGCCATCCTGTGAATGCGCTCGTCTTCTATGCCGAAATGACAGAGCATGGAGAGAAGCATGCCGCTTACACAGCATTCTCCCTGTTTCCATGTTTTCCAGTAGCTGATTCCCCCGTCCTTCTCAAAAAAACCGGAATCGAGGAGAAGCCTGCACGATTTCGCCAGTTGCGGGTCGGGCGGTGCTCCAAGACGCTTGAGCAGGAGGAGGGTATAAAAGGTAGATGTCCATTTGGGTGAATAGAGAGCCTCCGACCAGGAGCCGTTTTCTTCCTGAAGATCCATCAGCTGCTTTCCCCAGCCCTCTGTCAGGATCCTCTTCCGTTCCTGTTCAATCTCCTTTACGGGAGCATGGAGGATGTCCCTCAGGGTCTGAAAGCGTATCGACGGGTCTCCTTCCATCAGCCAGGCGGTCCGGGTCTTATCCTGATTTTTTAACTCCATGACGGCTCCTCTTCTTTCCGTACTTTTCCAAAGGACACATAAACCAGTACATTATATATGATAAACAAGCTGTCGTGGGAAAGGAGGATTGCATGAAAAAGCAGATGCCGGAATACAGGACAATAGATGAATATATCCAGGATCAGCCGGAAGGAACCAGAGAAGCCCTGATTGCCCTGAAAAAATGCATCCTGTCGGCCGCACCCGATGCGGCTGAACTGTTTAATTACAATATTCCTGCGTTCGCCCTGGTTAAAAACGGTAAAAGGGAAGAGCAGATCATGATTGCCGGATATGAAAAACATGCAGGGTTTTATCCCCACCCGTCAACAATGGAAAAATTCGCCGGGCAGCTGAAAGGCTACAAACGGGGAAAGGGATCGGTCCGGTTCCCGATAGACTGCCCGATTCCGTGCGAACTGGTAATTGAAATGGTGAAATACAGGAAAAATCTTCTGATGAACCGGACTTGAGCTCCCCACTCCGCTGTCGAAGGCGCGGCGGACCGGAGGAACGCCGAAGGCGGTCCCGGCTCCGGCCGGGACCGGAGCGCGCCCGCCGCGCATTGACGGCCCAGGAGGCCGGCACCAGCGGCGGAATATGCGCGCGCAGTTCCGCAGCGGCCGCTTCCGGAGGGCCCGGTACGGGACCTGCGGCGCGCAAAAAAAACTGCAAAAATCAAAACGTTTCTATTGACAGTAACGCACTCCCGCTGTTACCATGCCCGTATAAAGCCGAAGGAGAGTAAGATGAGAGACTACTTTAAAGAGATGCCCGATGCGAAGGGATATTTCGGAGAATACGGAGGGAGCTTTATTCCGCCGAACCTGCAGGAGGAGATGGACCGGATAACCGACGCCTACTACTCCATAAGCAAGAGCCACCAGTTTATATCGGAGCTGCGCAGCATCCGCACGCATTTTCAGGGGCGGCCGACGCCGGTCTACTATGCCCGGACCCTTTCGGACGAGCTGGGGGGAAGGATTTACCTGAAACGCGAGGACCTGAACCACACGGGAGCGCACAAGCTGAACCACTGCATGGGTGAGGCGCTCCTTGCAAAATATATGGGAAAGAAGAAGCTGATCGCCGAGACGGGGGCGGGGCAGCACGGGGTGGCCCTGGCGACCGCGGCGGCCTACTTCGGGCTGGAATGCGAGATCCACATGGGCGAGGTGGACATTAAAAAGGAACATCCCAACGTGGTGCGGATGCAGCTGCTCGGGGCTAACGTTGTGCCGGTAAGTTTCGGCCTCAAGACCCTGAAGGAGGCGGTGGATTCGGCCTTCAACGCCTACCTCCAGGACCCGGTCACCTCCATTTACTGCATAGGCTCGGTGGTGGGACCGCACCCCTTTCCCATGATGGTCCGCGATTTCCAGCGGGTTGTGGGTATAGAGGCGAAGGAGCAGTTTTTCGAGATGACCGGAGAGATGCCCGACAGCGTCGTCGCCTGCGTGGGCGGGGGCAGCAATGCAATGGGTATTTTTTCCGCCTTTCTGGACGAGGAGGACACCACCCTCTACGGCGTGGAGCCCGCCGGACGCGCCCTTGCCAAGGGTGACCATGCGGCGACCATGACCTACGGACGGCCGGGGATTATCCACGGTTTCAAGTGCTATCTTCTCCAGGATGATGAGGGGAACCCCGATCCGGTCTATTCCGTGGCCAGCGGTCTGGACTATCCGGGAGTGGGACCCGAGCACTCCATGTTCAAGGATACGGGAAAGGTGGTCTACGAGACGGCCGATGACAAGGAGACCATGGATGCCTTCTACGCTCTCTGCCGGAAGGAGGGTATTATTCCCGCTCTGGAGAGCGCCCACGCCCTTGCCTTTGCCATGAAGCTTGCAAAAAAGGAACCCAGGAAGTCGATCCTGGTGAACCTCTCGGGACGGGGCGATAAGGATATAGATTTTATCGTCGAGACCTACGGGATAGGCTGATGCTTTCCCGATGATGTGTGCGGCCGAAGTTACCGCCGCCCTGGAGGCGGCGGCGGGCAAAAAAAAGAGCGTTCCCGAACTGGAGCGCTTTTTCAAGTGCGGAAAGGGCGGCTACGGAGAGGGGGACCGCTTTATCGGAGTGTCGGTTCCCGACCAGCGGCGGATTGCGGGGCAGTTCCGCTCCCTGCCGCTTGAGGAAACGGCGAAGCTCCTGGACTCTCCCATCCACGAGCACCGGCTGACGGGTCTCTTTATTCTGGTCCGGCAGTACAAGGCCGCTTCCGCCGCCGGGGCTGCCGGAGGTGAAGCCGGTGCCGACCGGCGGCGCGGGGAACTGGCCCGTTTTTACCTGAGCCATCTGGAGGGGGTGAACAACTGGGACCTTGTGGATTCCAGCGCTCCTTATATCCTGGGACCCCGGCTTCTGGATCATCCGGAGGAGAGGGGGATTCTGCGGAGTCCGGCAGGCTGTGGCATCAGCGCGTCGCGGTAATGGCGACCCTGGCTTTTATCCGGGCGGGGGAGTTCGGACCCACCCTGGAGCTGGCGGATCTGCTGCTGGACCATCCCCACGACCTTATTCACAAGGCGGTGGGCTGGATGCTCCGGGAAACAGGCAAACGCGACCTGGAGACCGAAGAGGCTTTTCTGCGTCCCCGCTGCCGCCGGATGCCGCGCACCATGCTGCGCTACGCCATCGAGAAATTTCCCGAAGAGAAGAGGAAAAGCTACCTGAGGGGAGAAGCCTGAGAGCCAGGCTTAACGCGATGCAGCGCAGATACCGGCTCCAAGATCGAAGGCACCCTGAAGGATTTCACTTCGCGCCTCCACCTCTCCCGGCTTGTCCGCCCGTGCGTGGATAATATGCACCTTGCCCAAGCGGTAAAAGGCTGCAAGATCCTGGACGGAGCGGATGGCGTTAACACCTCCGGAATGGAAGATGTCTTCATCCCCGTAAGAGAGAGCCAGAATGATTTCTTTACCTGCAAGTCCGTCCTCCTCTCCCTCCCGCCAGAGGGCATAGAGGCGGTCTATGAATATCTTGAGCTGGGCGCTGACCGAGAAGCTGTAGACCGGACTGGCGAGTACCAGAACCCCCGCTTCGGCGACGGGGGCATAGAGCTCTTCCATCCCGTCCCGGAGGGCACAGAAGCGCTTTTCCCCCGCAAGGGCCACGGGCAGTTTTACATGGCGGCAGTAGTCGCAGGCGGTGCAGGGAGCGATGGTCATGGTCCGGAAGCGTTTGCGGATGATGGAAGCTCCCTCGCTCTCCAGTCCGCGGCAGACCGCAGCTCCCAGAGCTTCGGAATTGCTCTCTTCGCGGGGGCTGGCGAAAAAGGCAAAGGTCTTCTTGTTCATGACAAAAGTGTAGAGCCCTTTTCGGCTTCTGTCAAAGACGGTATCGCACTCCCGCCACGGCGTAGTGGAACAGGGAAAAGGTGTAGACCGAACCTCCTCCGTCGGAGCCCCCTTCCAGAATGCGGTAGCCCAGGCGCAGGTCCAGGTCCGGCTCGGGACTCCAGACGACTGCGGCCATGAAGTCTTCCGCCCGTCCCTGGGGAGCTGCAAGCCCGTCTCCGGAAAGTTCAAGGGCGAGTTCGCGGTTCAGTCTCCAGCGGGCGTCCAGGTGGATAAGGGGGACGAAGCCGAGGTCCGTCCTTTTTGCCTCTTCGGTGGGGCTTTTAAGGGCGATGTAGGCGTCGCGGATTTTTCCGCTTATTCCGGCGGCGAAGCGGAAACGGGCGCCGTCGACCAGGACGTAGCTCCAGGTAAGGCGGTAGGAGTTGAAGACATAGGTCCCCTCCAGTGCAGTTCCGGCAGTGAAGATTTTTCCGTAGAAATCGATATTGGTATCCGCGGTGCCGCTGCTTACTACCCTTAAGGGAGCGTAAAGCAGAGAAACCGTGTGGCGTCCCAGATCCGCTCCGGCGCGGATGCGGTAGTACCAGACGGGGTCCGGATCCAGATCGTCGGCGAGTGACAGACGGGTGCCGGTGTCGGCGGGAATCTGCACGTTATTGTAGCCGGTGAAAGCCGCTCCGCTCTCCAGATCCAGCCAGAAGACCGGGGCGGCGGAGAGAACGGCGGGCAGGGTGAGGACTGCGAGTATGCAGATGATGACTGCGGGCCCCCGCGGGGCAGTGAAAAAATGTTTCATGGCTATCTCCCTGGCTCTATTATGATGAATGAGCGGGGAAAATGCCAGTTTCCCGGCCAAGAAGAAAATCCAGAATAACAATGGCGGTCATCGCCTCCACCACGGGCACAATACGGGGACAGATGCAGGGGTCGTGACGCCCCTTCACCTCGATCTTCACCTGCTCCCCGCCGCTGTCGAGGGTGCTCTGGGGAAGGGATATGCTGGGTGTCGGCTTGACCGGTATTCGGAAGAGAAGCGGCTCTCCGGTGGAGAGACCTCCGAGCACCCCTCCTGCGTTGTTGGAGAGGAATCCTCTCTCGTCCATCTGGTCGTTGTTTTCCGTTCCCGTCATCCCGGCAACGGCAAAACCAGCTCCGAACTCTATTCCCTTTACCGATCCGATGGAAAGCATTGCCGATGCAATCCGGGCATCCAGCTTGTCGAATACTGGTTCTCCCAGGCCCGCCGGGAGTCCCGTTGCGGTGCACTCAACGATGCCGCCGACGCTGTTTCCCTCCGCCGCCAGGGCGGAAACCGCGGCGAACATCTGTTCGGCCGCTGCGGGGTCGCAGGCACGCATGGGGTTATTTTCCACGAAGGCGGGATCGCGGGTTTCGCAGCGAACTCCGGCGGCTTCAAGGGTCCACGCCTGGACGCGGATGCCCGAACGTTTGAGTACCTGTTTGGCAAGGGCTCCGGCGGCAACCCTGGCCGCGGTCTCCCTTCCCGAACTTCTTCCTCCGCCCCGGTGGTCGCGGAGGCCGTACTTCTGAATATAGGTAAAATCGGCATGGCCGGGACGGTAAATCTTCCGGTACTCATCGTAGGCGACGCTCTTCTGGTCGCTGTTTGCAATGATCATGGCAACCGGTGTACCGGTACTTACCCCCTCAAAGAGACCGCTCAGGATTTCCACCCGGTCGCGTTCATTCCTCGGGGTGGTTACGGAGGACTGGCCGGGGCGCCGGCGGTCCAGCTCGCGCTGAATAAATGCAGTATCGACCGGGATCGACGGGGGCATGCCGTCGACTATGACACCGATCGCCTTCCCGTGGGACTCTCCGAAGGTGGTGATGGAAAACCTTGTTCCGAAACTGTTTCCTGGCATGGTCAAAACTCCTCAATCGTGCGGATTATCTGCCCGCTGTTCTCTTCCAGGGGAAGCTCTTCAAGTTCGATGATAAGCTGAGCCTCCTTCCGGTAGACCGCTTCCCGTCTCAGGTAAAGCTGGTGAAAGCGCTCTCTTGCCTCCGCTTCGCCGCCGTCTCCCTCCAGGAAGGGGGGCAGTCCTCCGGCGGCAATTCTGCGGAAGAGCACATCTTCGGGCAGGGAAAGGTGAACAAAAAGAAAAGAGGGTCTCTCCGCCAGGCGAAACGCTTCCAGAGCGGGCGCGTTATCCGCCATGCCTCCCCCGCAGGCGACCACCGCCGGCTCCTTTCTTCCCGCCAGGACCGCGGATGCCTCGGTTTCCAGGGCCATAAAGCCGTCCCGCCCGATTCCGCGGTAGATCTCTCTTACCGAGGCGGCCTTTCTCCCTCCGGCACGGTACAGTTCCATGATGACCAGGTCAAGGTCGAAAAAGGGAAGGCTGAAACGGTGTGCTATAGCCGCTCCGTGACTGCTCTTTCCCGTATGCTTCATTCCGGTTATCATATATGAGACCGGCACTTTACTATTCTCCATATTGGGGAGTATTCTATGGGGGCATGAATGTGTCAATGGGAGATGAGCATGGCAGATGAAAAGGGATTCCGCAGCGAAAAAGATTCCATGGGAGAAATACCCGTTCCCTCAGATGCCCTCTGGGGAGCGCAGACTGCCCGGGCCGTGCTCAATTTCCGCATCAGCGACCGGAAAATTCCCGGGGGACTGCGCTGTGCCCTGGGGTGGATAAAGGAAGGGGCTGCGGTAGCCCATCAGGAGCTGGGACTCTTTCCCGAAGAGATCTGCGACGCGGTTGAGGAGGCTGCCCGGGAGGTGCGCCGCGGCGGCCTGGCAGACCAGTTCCCCATTGATCTTTTTCAGACCGGAAGCGGGACAAGCTGGAACATGAACATAAACGAGGTTGTCGCCTCGCGGGCAAATGCGATTCTCGGTTTTCCCCCCGGGAGGAAGGGGCCGGTCCATCCCAACGATACGGTAAACCGCGGGCAGTCCAGCAACGATGTTATCCCCTCAGCTCTGCAGATAGCTTCCCGGCTCTCGGCGGGAAGGCTGGAAAAGAGCCTGCGCCATCTTGCGGAGACAATTGAAAAAAAGGCTGAGGAGAGCGGAGAGGTTATCAAGCTGGGGCGGACCCATCTGCAGGATGCGGTGCCCATGCGGGGCAGCCAGGAGCTCGGGGCATGGGCGGCTCAGCTGCACCAGATTATCCGCCGCCTCCGTTCCTCCTTTCCGGCCCTTGAACAGCTTCCTCTCGGCGGTACGGCCATCGGAACCGGGCTGAACAGCAGCCGGAAATTCGCCTCTCTTGCGGTCGCCCACATAGCCAGCGGCACGGCTGTCCCCTTTCTTCCCATGGATAATCCCTTTGCGGGGATCGCAGCCAGGGATGCGAGCCTTGAGTATGCGGACGTACTCAATGGCCTCGCTGTGGTAATAATGAAGATTGCCCAGGACCTGCGGCTGCTCTCGAGCGGCCCGAGGGCGGGTATCGCGGAGCTGAGGCTTCCGGAACTGCAGCCGGGAAGCAGCATCATGCCGGGAAAGGTGAATCCCGTCATCCCCGAGATGGCGATGCAGGCAGCGGTCTACGTTATGGGAAAACATACCAGCATCACCATTGCCTGTCAGAACGCACCGCTGCAGCTTAACATAATGATGCCCCTTATTGCGGGAGAGCTGCTCGAATCGGCCTCCATTCTGACGGCTCTCTGCGGGGAAGTGGCGGACAAGTGCATTGCGGGGATGAATTATGACCGGGAGCGGTGCCGGAGTCTTATCGATGGAAGCCTTGCGATGGTAACGCCCCTGGCCCTGAAGATCGGCTATGATAAGGCGGCGGAGATAGCAAAAGAGGCGTACCGGACGGGAGAGACGGTCAGGGCTGCTGCAGTGAGAAAAAGCGGACTCGATCCTGAGATGATCGATGAGCTGCTGGATCCGGAGACTATGTGCGGCCCCTCAGAATGAGCTCAAAATGAGCTCAGAATGATGTGTTCCGCAGTTCCGAAAGAGGGGCCGGTTTTGCGAAGTAATAGCCCTGACCGTAGTCGACTCCAATCGACTCCAGCTCGCGCACTATCGCTTCGTTACCGACAAACTCGGCAATCGTTTTAATCTTCATCACTTTGCCGATGTTGCTGATTGCCTCCACCATACCCCGGTTGACCGGATCCTTATCCATGTCCTTCACAAAAACTCCGTCTATCTTCAGATAATCGATGGGGAGCATTTTCAGGTAGTTGAATGATGAGAAGCCACTTCCGAAGTCATCGAGGGCAAAGGTTGAGCCGATCTCCTTCAGCTCCGTGATAAAACGGCTCGCCGTTTTCATATTGCTGATTGCTTCGGTTTCGGTCACCTCAAAACAGAAGGCGCTTGGGGGAACCCCGTATTCCTGAAACTCGTAGACAAGGAAGTCAAGGCTGGTTTCATCGGCCAGAAAGGCGCCTGAGAGGTTGATGGTGAAAAAGTAGGGATTCGATTCCGCCCCCATTTCGTCCGACAGGAGCTTGTATGCTTTGAAGGCGTTCTGTACCACCCAGCGGTCGACGGCGGGCATGAGGTTGTAGCGCTCCGCCGCGGGAATAAAATCGGCCGGCATGACGATGTTTCCTTCCTGATCTATCATTCTGATAAGCAGTTCGCACTTTTTAATTCCCGAGCTGGTATCCGATATGGGTACAATGGGCTGAAAAAAGAGCTCGAAACGGTCTTCTTCGAGGGCCTTGGTAAGACGGCTTATCCACTGCATCTCTCCCCGGCGCTTGGCAAAGAGATTTTCCTGCATGTCGTAAATCTTGATCTTGTTACCGCCGGCATCCTTTGCAATGTAACAGGCGTCGTCGGCGGCGGCAAAGACATCGTGAATGTCCTGGTCCTGTCCGTTGATCATGACCACGCCGATACTGGTGGTTATGTTGAACACGTGCTTGTCCCAGATAAGCTTTGTCTCCCGGAGCCGGGACTGGAGGCGCTGGGCTATTTCGGTCGCCTGGTTGATGTTGGCACCGGAGAGGAGAATCCCGAACTCGTCTCCTCCGAGACGGGCCGAGAGATCGCTTGCGCGGATGACGCTCTTGATTACCGAGGTGGTTTTCAGGAGCAGTTCGTCTCCCGCCGTATGGCCGCAGAGGTCGTTGACAACCTTGAACTGGTCGATATCCAGGTAAATGAGGGCGTTTTCGCTGCCCGTGGCCTGGGATTCGCTTATCACCAGGTTCAGCTGTTCGGAGAACTCCTCCCTGTTCGAAAGGCCCGTCAGGGTGTCATGGCTTGCCTGGTAGCTTATCGTTTCGCTCATTCTGCGCATTTCCGTGGTGTCCCGGAAGGCGAGCACCTGGCCGTCAAGGTTTCCGTCACGGTCCCGTATGGCCGCAAGGCTGCCGTCGGTGTGGACCGTTGCACCGGCACGGTTATGGAGGATGCAGTCTTTGAAGATAAAGGGACTCTCCTCCTGATCGGTGAGAAGGTCGGGAAAGTCGACCTTCGTCTCATCGGGACCATAGGAAAGGGGGAAGACCATTCCGAGAGTGCGCTCGGTTGCTTCCTCCTCCTTCCAGCCGGTTATATTCTCCGCCACGGGATTCATGAACTGGATGTTTCCCTCTTTGCCGGTGGCGATAATACCGTCTTCTATGCTGTGGAGGATTGCGGAGAGCCAGTGTTCCTGGCGCTTGAGAGCCTGGTCCACCTTGAACTTGTAAAGGGCTATATCAATGGTCGTATAAAGTTCTTTTTCCTTGAAGGGTTTTAGAATATAACCGAAGGGTTCGGCTTCCTTGGCCCGGGAGAGAGTCTTTTCATCTGAATATGCGGTCAGAAAGATAACGGGTATGCCGTACCTTTCCTTTACCGCCCGGGCTGCATCTACTCCGTCTATTCCGCCGGACAGCATTATATCCATGAGAATAATATCGGGGCGGTGCTTTTCAACCTGCTGCAGAGCTTCATCGCCGGTAGCGGCAAGGAAGGGTTCCGGGTATCCAAAGCGTTCCAGCCGTCGCTGAAGATCAAGCGCAATTATACGCTCATCTTCAACAATCAGTATCTTTTCATCTCGCATAAGCCTGGTGACTCCGGTTCACAAATTTAAATATCTCCAATAATTCACTATCATAAAGACTTTTTATCCAAAGATCAAACATTTTGATGTAATTGTTCCGCAATTGGTCTGTGATTGACGGATCCTCTGCGGGAAAGCTATAGTGACAAGCATGATACAGATGGAAGAGTTTTTCAATTACCTGCGCACATCGCCCACGGCCTCTCATGCCGCTGCCGCTTCGGCGGACCTGGCCGGAGCGGCAGGCGGACGGGAACTGGGACTTGAGGAGAGCTGGGACATTGAAGCCGGCCGGCTCCATTATCTGCGAAGGGGCGGTTTTTTCGCCTCCTTCAGAACCGGAAGGCGGCCTCCCTGGGAATCGGGTTTCTCCATCTGTGCGGCTCATACCGACAGTCCGGCCCTCAAGCTGAAATACGGAGCCGGCAGGAAGAGCGGTTCCTTTTTGCGGGTGCCGGTGGAACAGTACGGAGGAGCTATTCTCTCCACCTGGCTGGACCGGGAGCTTTCCCTTGCCGGAATTGCCGCGACCGCGGGAGGCGCCGTACCCTTCGCGACTGCGGAGCCGGTGGCGCTTATTCCCAACCTCGCAATTCACCTTAACCGGGAGGTAAACGAAGGTTACTCCTACAATAAGCAGGAGGAGCTTCAGGCCCTGTTCCCGGGGCTTGATTCTCTCGACATCCTCCTGAGCCGCGAAACGGGACTGGATGCGGATGCCATACTTGCGGCGGATCTCTATCTCTTTGATCCCGCTCCTCCCTCCGCCATGGGACGTTTCATGAGTGCCGGACGAATAGACAACCTTGCCTCCTGCTTCGCCGCCGTCTCTGCCCTCAACAATGCTCCCGCCGATTCCGATACGGGCCGTCTGGTGCTGCTTATGGATGCCGAAGAGAGCGGCAGCCGGATTGTCAACGGGGCAGACTCTTTTCTGCCGCTGGCGCTTATAAGGAGGCTCGTGGCCCTGGCCGGAGGCGGCGAGGAAGAGCTTCAGAGAACCCTTGCCCGCTCGTTCCTCATATCCGCCGACGGTGCCCACGCAGTCCACCCCAATTTTGCTTCAAAACACGATCCCGATTTTTCGCCGCACATCGGCGGAGGTCCGGTTGTCAAGATAAATGCCGGCTACAGCTATGCCACCCGTGCGGAAAGTGCCGGCCGCTTTATCGGATTGTGCGGGGATTGCGGGGTGGCATATCAGCGTCTGATAGGCCGGTCAGACATGAAGAGCGGATCCACCGTCGGAGCCATTCTCTCCGCCGGTCTCTCGGTGGACGGGGTGGATGCGGGGATCCCGATGCTGGCAATGCATTCCATAAGGGAGTGCGCGGACTTCGGAGACCTGGCAGGACTCCATACGGTCATAGCCCGGTTTTTCGGTCATACGGAGATCACATAAGGAGGGCCCATGTCCCGTTATCCCTTTGAAAACAGACTACCCCGCGAGGAACTCCAGAAAAGAGAGCGTCCCCGGGCCGAAGACAGCCGCGGACGCTATTTCCGCGACACCACCGCCATTATCCATTCCAACCCCTTCCGGCGGCTCAAACACAAGACCCAGGTCTTTTTCAGTCCCAGGAACGATCATATCTGCACCCGCATCGAGCATGTCATGCATGTTGCCTCCGTTGCCGCCTCGGCATGCCGGGGCCTGGATCTGGATGCCGACCTCGCCTGGGCCATAGGGCTTGGCCACGACCTCGGACATACCCCCTTCGGCCATGTCGGGGAGACCATAATGAACGAGATTGTGCGGGAACGCAGCGACGGCGGCTTCATACACGAGCTCTACAGCCTCCGGGTGGTGGATCACCTTATCGCCTACGGAAAGGGGCTCAATCTGACCTATGCCGTGCGGGACGGTATTGTCAGCCATTGCGGGGAAAAGTTTGAACAGGCCATTACCCCGGACGAGCGCATAAAAGATCTGGGCTCGCTTACCGCGAGGGAGCACTATCCTTCAACCTGGGAGGGCACCGTTGTAAGAATGGCGGATAAAATTGCCTACCTGGGGCGGGATCTGGAAGATGCCCTCCAGCTCAGACTCATTCGTCCGGAAGATGTTCCCGGGGAGGCGCTGGCAATCCTCGGGCGGGAGAACGGCTCCATCATCAACACCCTGGTGACGGATCTTATCGATACCAGCCGCAAAACGGGAGCCGTCGGTTTTTCCGATGAAAAATACGGGGCCATGAAGGCGCTTAAGGAGTTCAACTACCGCGAGATTTACAGCAATCCTCTTCTGTCGGATTATCACCGCTATTTCGAACGCATTCTCCGATCCCTCCACTCCTACCTGGAGGATCTATTTTCCCGCTACGGCTTTGATGAAAAAAAGTACGGCGGGGAGAAAAATCTGCTCGCCGTACGTTTCGGAGATTTTGTCTGCAAAATGCGCAGCTTCTATGAAAAGAAAGACGGAGGATTTGCCCGCCTGGCATCGGACTACGTCGCGGGTATGACCGATAACTACGCCCTTGAGTGCATCCGGGAGATAATGGTTCCCGAAAAGATGGAGAGCCAGTTTGACCAGTTTCTTCTGGGGAACTAGGCTCCGAACCGCTGTGCCAGGGCTTTTATCTCCGCAAGAGTCCGGGTGCTTTCCGCAACTTTCTGCCTGTCCGTATCCGGAAAGCAGATGCTGCCCAGATGTTCGGCGGAGAAGTCGCCGAAGAGCCCCCTGACTACCAGCTCCGCTCCGAGAAACTGGTTCTCAAAGGAGGGGGCACCGCCGACAAGGAGCGCTGCGCCTTTTTTCACGAAGCCTTCGGGCTTGTCTCCCCGCACCTGGCTTGCCCAGTAGACCTGGAAACGGTCGATGAGGAGTTTCATTTTTCCGGGAAGCGAGTGAAAGTAGACGGGGGCGGCAATGACTATCCTGTCAGCCTCGTCCACCTTCCGGTAGATATCCTGCATTCCGTCTTTTATGGAACATCCCCGCTTTTTCCAGCAGTAGCGGCAGTCGATGCAGGGAGATACATCGGTTCGGTAGCAGTCAATTACCTCCACCTCTCCCGCGTTATCCCCCAGCTCGGCAAGAAAGTGATCAAGCATAGATCTGGTTTCGCCTTTTTTTCGTGCGGATCCGTACAGTACCAGCGTTTTCATCATGTGTACTCCATAGTATGATATTTAAAACGAATATCGTACTACTATAGCACGGGATGTTTTTTTGGATAAGCCCGGCAGACTCAGCGGATGATCGCCTCGAAACCCGCAGCGGAAACCGCCTCCGCCGCCTGTTCAGTCTCTTCAGCCGTCGGAGAGGGAAAATCCGACCAGGAATGGTCCAGACACGCTCCCGGACGGAAGCGCTGGATGACCCAGCGGCGGGGAAGGGCGAACCCCCGGTTGTCGAGGATGCGGTGCACCGAGAGGGCCAGGTCCGAAAGTTCCTGCGGTTCAAGAATCCGGTTTGAGAAGGTCGTTCTTGCCTCCCATGGAATTCCGTGTTCCGACAGTTTTCCAAGGCTTTCCGTCAGTACCTTTTCGGCCTCCACTGCACCTTCATAGCCGAGAAGGCCGGGGTAGCGGTGGAATGGAGCTTTAATGTCGACCGCCGCATAGCCCGGGGGATGGTCCGGAAACTGCTCAAGAAGCTTTCCCAGGGCGAAAGGCAGGGTCCCGTTGGTATCCAGTTTCCACTCTGTCTTCCGCTCCCTCAGCACTCCGAGAATATCGGGAAGCAGAGGGGAGAGGAGGGCTTCCCCTCCGGTTATGCAAACCCCGCCGAGGGTATGCTTTCTCCGGTCAAGGAAATCCGCAAATTCCCCCAGGCTCACCCCCTCCGGTGATTCCAGCCCGAGGGCAAGCTCGCGGTTGTGGCAGTAGGGACAGCGGAGGTTGCAGCCCCCCAGAAACACCGTGGCCGCAACCCTCCCGGGAAAGTCGATAAGCGTTGTTTTTAAGAGGCCGAAACGCTTCACCCTAGGAACGTACCGCTTCCATTTCGGAAACGGAGCGGATCCGCGCAAGCTCCCTTCCCTTTTCATCGAGCAGGAGAACTGTCGGGGTGCTCATAATCCTGTGTCCCGCGGCAAGAGCCATTCCTGCATCCTCATCCACATCCACGGCGGTACCGGGATAGGGGAGGCCGGCCGCCGCATTCTTGACCGGCGGACAGGAGGGGCAGGCGTCACGGAAAAACCCTATCCAGCTTGCGGGTTTTGCTTCGGGTTCTGCGGGAGCCGCGGGAGCCGCGGGAGCCGCTGCGGCAAGCGAAAAGAGGGTCCGCTGTCCGTACTCCTCGCTCTTGCCCCGGTTCCAGTTTTTAAGGGCCCGATAGTATCCTACAATTCTGGTATAGACCTCGGTTTCCCTTCCGCATTCGGGACAGGTGAAGTGCTCTCCCGAAAGGTACTTGTGATCGGGACAGATGGAGTAGGTGGGGCTGATGGTAAAATAGGGGATGCGGTAATGCTCCGCTATAGATTTTACCAGCTGTTTGCAGCTTTCGGTGTCGTCCACCGCTTCTCCCAGAAAGCCGTGGAAGACCGTTCCTCCGGTGTAGCGGCTCTGGAGCTCCTCCTGATGGTCGAGAGCTTCGAAGATGTCTTCGGTATAATTCACCGGAAGCTGGCTGGAATTTGTGTAGAAGGGCTCGTTTTCTCCCGAGGTGATAATATCGGGGTAGTGTTCCCGGTCGTGACGGGCCAGGCGGTAGCTTGTACTCTCGGCGGGGGTAGCTTCGAGGTTGAAGAGGTCGCCGGTACGCTCCTGAAAATCGGCGAGCCGGTCCCTCATGCGGGAAAGAATTTCAAGGGCGAAGGATTTTCCCTCCCCGCTGGCAATATCGGTACCGAGGAAGTTGAGAAGCGCCTCGTTCATGCCGCAGATTCCTATGGTGGAGAAGTGATTTGAGAGTCCCGAGAGGTATTCCCGGGTGTAGGGGAAGAGTCCCGCGTCGTAGAGCCGGGCGATAACCTTCCGCTTTATGGTAAGACTTTCCGCGGCCAGCTCCATAAGGCGGTCGAGTCGGGCGAAAAACTGCTCCCTGTCGGAGGAGAGGTAGCCGATTCTGGGGAGATTGATGGTAACAACGCCGATGGATCCGGTAAGTTCGTCGGAGCCGAAGAGCCCGCCGCCCCGTTTTCGCAGTTCCCGCTTGTCGAGCTGAAGCCGGCAGCACATGGATCGCACATCTCCAGGATCAAGGTCGCTGCTGATGAAGTTCTGAAAATAGGGGGTCCCGTACTTGCTGGTCATTTCGAAAAGCAGCCTGCTGTTTTCGTTATCCCAGGCAAAGTCTTCGGTTATGTTGTAAGTGGGAATGGGGTACTGAAAACCACGCCCTTCCGCGTCGCCGGCGAGCATAAGTTCGATGAATACCCGGTTTATAAGGTACATTTCCGCCTGACAGTCGCCGTAGGTGAAGGGCTGTTCCTCTCCTCCCACCAGGGCGGGACGCTCTGCGAGGTCCCGCGGAACGGTCCAGTCGAGGGTAATATTGGTAAAGGGGGCCTGGCTGCCCCATCTGCTCGGGGTGTTTACTCCGAAGAGGAAGCTCTGGAGAGCCTGACTGACCTGCTCTCCGCTGAGGGCCTCCGCTTTCACGAAGGGGGCAAGGTAGGTGTCGAAGCTTGAGAAGGCCTGGGCACCGGCCCATTCGTTCTGCATCACTCCCAGGAAGTTGACCATCTGCTGAACAAGGGTGGAGAGATGTCTTGCCGGTTTACTCGATATTTTACCGGGAACACCCCCAAGCCCCTTGAGGATAAGCTCGCGCAGAGACCATCCCGCACAGTAGCCGCTGAACATGGAAAGGTCGTGGATGTGAAACTCGGCATTACGGTGAGCCTCGGCTATCTCCCGTGAGTAGATATTTTTGAGCCAGTAGTTTGCCGTGATGGTTCCGGAATTGTGCAGAATAAGCCCGCCGAGGGAAAAATTCACATTGGCGTTCTCGTTTACCCGCCAGTCGCTCCGGGAGAGGTATCCGTCCATAGTCCGGTCAATATCCAGAAGCAGCTTTCTCGTGTCGCGGATCATTTCGTGACGCGCCCGGTAAAGAATGTAGGCTTTTGCAACGGCGGCCTCTCCCTTGTCTATCAGGGTTTCCTCCACCAGATCCTGAATCTCCTCGACTGCGGGAGCCGAATTGGGGTGGCGTCCCGAAAAACCGGAGCGGAGCTTCTCTTCCACCGCCGCCGCAAGTTCCTCCGCAAGTTCTTCACGGTGGTTGCCCGCCGCCGCCTCGATCGCCCTTGATATGGCGTTGAAAATCCTTTTATGGTCGTAGCGGTCCAGGGTTCCGTCCCGCTTTACTATCCAGCGGACGGCGGCAGGTTCGATATGTATCTCCCGCTCTCCGTTCACCTCGCTGCTGCTCCGTATTTCTGCCCACTCATTCTGCAGACTTGTCACCGTTCCCTCCCGTTTCCGTCAAATGCGCTATTTCCCGTATAAATTCATCAACGTTGTCAAACATCCTGTAGACCGATGCAAAACGGACATACGCCACCTTGTCCACCTTGTAGAGCCGCCTCAAAACTATTTCTCCAAGCTCTTTGCTGGTAATCTCATGGCTGTTTCTTGCGCCGTAGGCAACCTCATCTTCTATTGCCTGAAGGAGTTCGCCCCGTATTTTCTGGCCAATGGGCCGTTTTTCCATGGCGGTCAGTATGCCCCGTTCCATTTTCATCGGTTCATAGGGTTCCAGCCTGCCGTCACGCTTTATCACCATCACCGGTTTTTCTTCGATCCGTTCATAGCTTGTAAAGCGGTAGCCGCATTCCAGGCATTCCCGCCGCCGGCGGATGGAGCTTCCGACACTGTTCTGTCTGGATTCCAGTACCCGGTCTTCTAGCAGTCCGCAGTGGGGACAGCGCATTGTGAAGCCTCCTGTAATCGTTTTTTAGCACGCTAAATATAGTGTCTTGAGCCGTCTGAAGTGGAGGTTAACACACTATATGTTGTGGGGGCAAGCATCTTCCCTGTTTTTTTTCTTCAAATTTCTCCAGCCGGCACAGGAATGGCAGGACGGCGGGATCAGGAACCTTGACCGGAGGTTCATTTCAACGTATGCTCACCTTACTATGGATGATATAAGTTCTTACGATCACCGGGAGCCCGAACTTCCGATAGCCAGACTCCGGGAGCGGATTATCGGTCAGCTGACCCTCAACTATGCCCACGACAACATCGATGTGGATGAGTTCGAACGGCGTCTCGCCCGTGCACATGAGAGTGATAACCGTGACTCGCTCAAGTCCCTTATCCGTGACCTTCCCGTCCTGCGTGACGATTCCGCCGCGGAAAGTGCCGGTTCCGATTCGCCCGTTGCATGGAACCGCGGAAAGGTGAAAAAGGACGATACCATGATTGCGGTCATGGGCGGTGTGGAACGGGGCGGTGCATGGACCCCCGCACGGTACACGAAGATTTTCGCCATGATGGGCGGAGTGGACCTTGATTTTACCGATGCGAAGTTTCCTCCGGGGACAAGCGAACTTGATATTTTCTGCCTCATGGGCGGGGTGGAAATGATAGTTCCCGAAGGGGTAAATGTCGAGATGAGCGGTATTCCCATTATGGGAGGCTTTGAGGATAAGGTGGGGCACAGCGGTTATGAAGGCGGCCCGACCCTCCGCATCCGCGGTGTTGCCCTTATGGGCGGGGTTGAGGTAAAGCCTCCGAAGCGGAAGAAAGGACGGGGCAGGACCCGGCTCAGGTAAAAAATAACAATACTGATTTAAAGGTTGAAAACGATGACGTTAAACAGGGGAAAACGCGGAATATCAGGCAGGGGGGGATTTACCTCCCTGTTTTTTGTGGTGGTCCTGGCGGGGCTTCTCTTTTCCTGCGGCGGAAAAGATGCAGCCAAAGGGCAGAATGGAGATACGGAGACCGGCGGTTCTGCCGATTCCGCCCTGTCCGGGCAAGCGGAAGCCGAAGCGTCGGGATGGCTCGACCGGATGGATCAGTTATCCATTCCCTACTACCGTGAAGCGGCCTGGGAGAATGTATCGGGCGGCTTCGGCGAAGATGCCTCATCCCCGCGCATCGTTGAGGATGGTCCATTTCAGCTGTCCGGTTTCGGACCCTCCGGGGACCTTCCGTCGGAAGTGAAGGAACCGCTTGTATGGGTGCTTTTTTCACAGCCCGTTATTCCCCTTGCCCGTATAGGGGAGGCCGAAGAGGCCTCTTCGGTTATCTCGATAGAACCGCCGATCGAGGGAGATTTCCGCTGGTACAGTACCAGAATGCTGGTCTTTCAGGCTGAAGACAAGGTGCTTGCCCAGCGGGAGTACAGTGTCCGGGTGAATGGTTCCGTCCAGTCCGTCGGGGGACAGTCCCTGACCGGACGGAACAGTTTTTCCTTCCGCAGCGAAGAACTCTCAATGCTGAGCGCGGTTCCGGGCGGAGGCAGCTTCGAGCACTCCTGGCATCAGGGCGGAGTTCCGACTGATGCTGCGGAAGAGATTCTCGTGCGTTTCAACTATCCCGTGGATATTGAAACAGTAGCCGACTATCTGCGGGTCAAGGCCGGGGGCTACACCTTCGATACGGTTCTTTCGCGCCCGGACAACAGCACCGGCCGTTTTTCATCACCGGAAATCGAATCCCTGGTAATGCTCAGTGTAACAGGAGATCTTCCCGAAGACAGTATCGTCTCCGTGGAACTCGCCCCGGGCGCCAGGAGCCGGCCGGATTATATCGGTCGCAGTGAACCTCAGGAAATCAGGTTTCACAGTCTGAGACCTTTCATATTTATCCGTCATACGACCCGCTCCTACTCGTTTCCGGGGGAAGCAGGGGCAACCAATCCCCTCTTCCTGGAGTTTTCCCACCCCGTGGATAAAGAATCTCTTCTGAATGCGATCGGTTTCGAACCCGATATACCGGTTACAGATGAGAATATAAGCATGTGGGGAAACAGCGTACGGCTTTCGGGGCTCCCCTACCAGTTTGAGTCCAAATACATCCTGACCCTGGGAGCGGGCATACGCGATATTCACGGAAGGGAGCTGGGCAGCGATAAGGTGGTCAGGGTCGAAATTCCCGAAGCCGCCAGCTACGCCAATTTTCCCAATACGGGAACGCGCATGCTGGAAGCGGACTTTCCTCCGAGAATTGTTTTTGACTATCAGAATGTTGACGATGGTCTCTGGAAAGCGGGAGCCATCGACGATCCTTACACCTACTGGCCCGAAAGCGCCCTGGAACCCTATCCCTTTCCCGGGGTGGCGAAAAACAGCCGCCATTTTGAGACTGTCGATCTTTCACCCTGGCTGGGACGTGATGGAAAGGGGTGGGTCGGTTTCTCCTGGAATTTTACCCCCGTGGACAAAAGGAGCGGTGTGCGTCCGAAATGGGGACAGCGTAATCTGACCCTTCAGGTGACGGACCTCGGTCTGACGGTCCGTTACGGCTACAACCGGGTTGTCGCCTGGGTCACGCAGCTTTCCGACGGAAGCCCCGTTGACGGTGCCCGGGTAAGTCTGATGGCTGAACGGGACCGCATTTTCGAAGGATCTACCGATTCCTCGGGACTTACGGCCTTTCATCTGGGAGATGGTGAATTCAGCCGCTATTTCGGGGACAGCAGCAATGACTGGCGTGACCGGCTCCGTATTCTGGTGGAGCACGACGGGGACAGAATCGAGTTCAAGCCGAACAACAGCCACAACCTCTGGAGGAGCTCTCCTCTTTCGGTCTCCACTCCGTCGATGGTGCAGAAACCGAAGGCCGAGGTCTTCCTCTTTACCGACCGGGGACTTTACCGGCCCGGAGAGACTGTTACCTTTCGCGGTATCGACCGTACCCTCCATCTGGGAGATTACAGCCCCTATGAGGGGGCCTATACCATATCGGTAATAGAGGACACCTGGCGCGGCAGGGAGATCCATGAAATATCGGGAACCAGCACCCCTAGCGGAGGTTTCCACGGAGAGTTCCGGGTCCCCGAAGATCTGCGCCCGGGCAATTATGCCCTGAACTACAAGCGCAGCGGCGGGGGAGTGCGCGTTTCCTTTCAGGTAGCCGAGTTCGAGCGCCTGAAGTTCCAGGTCGGCCTCTCCATTCCCGACCGGCTCTACTATGCAGGAGATACCGTATCGGCGGAGGTGAAGGCAAGCTACCTGGCGGGAGGTTCCCTCTCCGATGCCCGCTATGAATACTCCTGGACAAAGGAACCCGCCTGGTTCGCTCCTCCGGGAGATGTCTGGGAATCCTTCAGATTCGGCCCTTCGGGCTACGACCGAAGATACTTTCTCGGAGAGGGCGATGGAGTGCTTGGTCCCGACGGCTCCTCTCTTTTTCGTCAGGAGACCACCCCGGAAGGGGTGGAGGGGCAGCCCCAGCGCTACCGCGGCGAGGTTCGTGTGGAGGATGCCGGCGGCCAGCTCATCTCCTCCCGCGCATCGGTGGTAGTACACCCCGCTGCCTTTTACATCGGCGCAAAGCTTCAGAGGGAAGGATGGTCCTGGTTCGTGCAGAAGGGAGAGAAAGTAAATCTTGACTATGTCCTTGCCCGTCCCGACGGCACGAAGTATACGGGTAATGCCGAAAATCTGACCCTTGAACTGCTCAAGCGCAGCTGGAAGGCTGCACAGCAGCAGGGTGTCGGAGGACGCATCAATACCCGGTACGAGATGGTGCTTGAACCGGTGGAGGAGATTGCACTCTCCGGCGGTACCGCAGCAATAACGCCGCCGACAAGCGGCTCCTACCTGGTGCGGCTTCACGGTGAAGATGCCGCCGGACGCAGTGCGGTTACCGAACTCTCTTTTTACGCAACAGGGTCGGATATGGTGCGCTGGGGCTATGACAGTCCGGAGATGATAGGACTGGAGACCGACCGTCCCTCATATGCACCCGGAGATACCGCCAAAATTCTGGTCAAGAGTCCCCTTCCGGAGGGCGACTACCTTATTACCGTTGAGCGGGAAGGAATCTTCGACGAGAGCATCGTACACCTCGAAGGCTCGGCCAATGTGATAGGCATACCTATAAGTGAAGAGTATCTTCCGGTTGTCTACGTGGCGGTCAGCAGCTACTCGGTACGCTCCGGAAAACCCGATCACAGCTATTTTGAACCGGACCTCGACAAACCGAAGGGATATTTCGGTGTGGTTCCGGTTATGGTCGACACAGCATCACGAAGTTTCGACATAGAAATTGTTTCCCGTGAAGGCGCCTACCGGCCCGGCGAGGAGGCTGAAATAACCCTGCGGGCAAGCCGGAACGGAGAACCCGTAAGCGGAGCGGAGATAACCTTCCTTGCGGTGGATCGCGGTGTCCTGGACCTTATTGATTACCACGTACCGGATCCTCTCTCCTTTTTCTACGATCCCAGAAAATTCCCCATAGCCACCTCGGGCGGAGACAGCCGGTCGCTCCTTATCGATCCGGTCACCTACGAGGTAAAGGACCTTCAGGGCGGAGGGGGAGATGACAAGCTGGAGAGACGGGACGATTTCCGCCCCCTTGCTGTCTTTGAACCCTATATAAGCACCGATCTAAAGGGAGAGGCCGTTGTACGTTTTACCCTTCCGGATACCCTTACAACCTACCGCTGCACGGCCATCGGGGTAAAAGAGAACAATTTCGGACGCAGCGAACAGGAACTGGTGGCTCAGAACCCACTGAACGTCAATTCGGTCCTTCCGGAACTCCTTCGGCATCGGGACACCGTCGAGGGCGGCCTTACCATCAGCAATCTTGGAAGCGGGCCGGTTGAGGTGGAATTGACCGCCGCGAGCGATCTTCTCACGGTTGAGGGGGAAGCCTCCAAAAGCGTTACGGTCGATGGAGAATCCACTCTCCTGGTCCCCTTCCTCTTCTCGGCTCCGTCGGCAGGGGAGGGAACGGTCAGCTTTACCATCCGTTCGGAGCCTCTGAATGAGAAACTGGTAAAACAAATTGAGGTGGAGACGCCGGCGGTTTTTGAGACGGTTGCAACAAGCGGAAAAATCGCCGTGAACAATAGCGGAGCGAAGTCCGCCTCCGAACTGCTTCGGCTCCCCGGGGCTGAGGACGGAGGAGAAGCCCCCGAAGGTTTTCTCCAGATGAGTCTCTCCTCCTCCAGGATAAGCCTCTTCGAGGAGGCGGTCGCCTACCTTCTCGATTACCCCTACGACTGTTTCGAGCAGCGCTCTTCCATGCTGGTGCCGTATATTCTCTTCGGTGAGACCGGCGCTTTCCCCGCCTTCGAGGAGCTGGCTCTGCCCAGGGCTCATATAGCCGCGGAGCTGAAGCTGATGGGAGAGGCGCAGCGCGCCGGCGGCGGAATTCCCTACTGGAGCGGAGGTCTATATCCCAGCTACTACGTCTCGGCCCGGGTGGCCCAGGTCGTTGCACTTGCCGGGGACGCGGGATATCCGCTGCCGGAAGAGCTGGACAGGACGGCGCTTCTTGCCTACCTGCGCAGACCGGAACAGCGGGTGCGTACAAACCATTACCTCTACGGACTCGGACTCTACGCAAGGGCTCTTCTAGGGGATGATGTTTCGGCTGAAGCCCGCACTTACCGGCAGCGGGGAGATGTAATAGGCATAGCAGGCTACGCTCTCGCCGGGCTTGCATCGGTACATTCGGGAGATAAGAACGGTGCTACCGGGGCTCTTGAGCGGATATCCGCCTTTATAAGGCCCTCTGCCGCCACCCTCGATATTACCGAAACCTGGGAAAGCGGTGCTTCCTGGTACGGCTCGGAGGTAGAGCGGCTCTCGCTTCTTCTCATGCTCATTCAGAGGGCGGATCCGGAAAATCCCCTGCGGGAACGGAGCCTCGAATCGCTTATTCAGCGGCGGAGGAGCGCCCGATGGTCAAATACGGTCGAAAACAGCTGGGCCCTCATAGCGGCGGCCGGTGAAATCGGCCTGGAAGGTGCGCCTGATTTTTCCTCCGTCGTCAGCATTTCGGGCGAGGTTCTGGACCGGAGCAGGTTTGCCAGCATAGCCGATCCTCCCAGGCTGCTGAAATTCCCCTTTGAAAGTGCACCCCTTGCGGATCTGCCGACGGGAACCTCTCTGCCCCTCAGCATTGAAGCGGCCGGTGAGGGTACTCTCTCGTACCGGATCGCAATGCGCTACTCCATCCCCTCCGAAACCGCTCCTCCCCTGGACATGGGGATTGGAATTATGCAGGAGATCTACAATCTGGAAGGAGAGCTGGTAAGGGGAAGCAGCCTCAAGGCCGGAGAAACCTACCGGATAGTGGTCCATCTCTCATCTCCCCTGAGGCGGGATTTTCTGGCCGTCCGGGTTCCTGTCCCCTCGGGAGCGGTCATTCTGGACAAGGGCTTTGTAACGACCGCCCGCTATGAGGGCTACGAGGAGCGGATGGAATCGGATGACGAATCCGGAGATACCCCGGCGTCGCCTGACCGGACGGATATCATGCTCAACGAGGCGAGGTTTTTCTTTGACCGCTTTCCCCAGGGGCGCGGGGAGGCCGAGTTCATGATCCGGGCGGTACGGCCAGGCATCTATCCCACGCCGCCGGCTCAGGCCGAGTGCATGTACGAACCGGAGGTGCTGGGCCGTGACGGGGGACGGCTCCTGTTCATCGAAAGCAGGAAATAGTGAGCCGCCGGTATCTCTTTACCGTACCGCCGGTCACCGCCGCGGCCCTGGTCGCGGCGGTCTTGTGCATTGCCCGTTTTTCTCCCTGGCCGGAGCTCGACCGGTTTATGGAAAGACCCTGGAGCAGGGAGTACCTAGACCGCTACGGATCCCTTCTCTACGTCGAACCCCTGGACGAAGGCAGCCGGAGAATCCGGCGCGGCCTGGAAGAGCTTCCCGGTGCCCTGGTAAGCACCTTTCTGGCTGCCGAGGACAGTCGCTTTTATCTGCATCCCGGAGTGGACCCTTCCGCCGTTCTGCGGAGCGCCTTGATCAATCTGCGCGAGGGAAGGGTAGTATCCGGAGCTTCCACCATCACCATGCAGCTTGCACGATTAATTACCCGGTCCGAAGGAGGGGAGAGCCCGTCTGCGGCGGGCAGGGGCCGACGGACCGGCATGCGGGGGAAACTTGCCGAAGCCTGGAACAGCATGCGCCTGGAACTCCGTTTTTCCAAGGATGATATTCTTCAGCTCTGGCTCAATTCCCTTCCCTTCGGCTACCGCTGCGAAGGCGTCGCTGCCGCCGCCTGGACCTTTTTCGATCAGCCGGTCGAAGAGCTCTCTCCTGCCCAGTTTGCCCTTCTTTCGGTTATCCCCAGAAGCCCCGGTCTTTACGATCCGGTCGAACACCCCGAAGAGGCCGCCGCGGCAGCCGCACTGCTGAAGGGGAGCGGCCGGCTTATGCCCGGTCCTGCGGAACTGCTCTCCGCCGCCCGGAATGCGCGGAGGGGAAGCTGGCCCAACCATGCACCCCACTTTATCAACTACCTGGGGGGGATGCTTTCCGGGGGAGAAGAGCGTGTCGAAACATCCCTGGACAGGGAGCTGACCATCCTCCTCCGGGAACGGATAGATGAAACCCTCCGCCGGTATCGCCTTAACCGGCTTGGAAACGGATCGGCTCTCGTTGCCGATAACCGCAGCGGGGAGATCCTCGCCTGGGTAGGGAGCCGCAGCTTCTGGGACGAAGAGCACCGCGGCCAGATAGACGGGGTGCTTACCCGGAACCAGCCCGGTTCCACCCTGAAACCCTTTCTCTACACCATGGCGCTGCAGAACGGTTTCCTGCCCAATACCATCCTGCCGGACCTTCCCCTCGATCTCGGTTCCGACGCCCTTTATCAGCCGATGAACTTTGACGGAAGGTTTCACGGCCCGGTCCGTCTCAGGGTGGCGCTGGCCTCGAGTCTCAACGTTCCGGCGGTCTATCTTATCGAACGGCTGGGGGTAAGTGCTTTTTCCGGTTTCCTCCTGGATCTCGGCTTCGAATCGCTGCGGGACCAGCAGGGAAGCCTGGGAACCGGACTTGCCCTCGGCAACGCCGGGGTGACCCTCTTTGAGCTTGTGCAGGCCTACACCCTCTTCAGCCGGGGAGACCGGCCGGCACGCCTTTCCCCATGGAAAGAGGTAGCAGAGGAAGCCCCGGGTAATTACGATTATACGGTGGGGCTGGTACGTGACATTCTCGGCGACAAACGCAGCAGGGTCCTCGGTTTCGGGTCTGATTCCGTGATGAACCTGCCGTTTCCTTCCATCTTCAAGACCGGCACCGCCAACCAGTTTCAGAACATATGGGCCGTGGGTGGGGTACCTGAATACACCGTCGGAGTGTGGATCGGTAATTTTACCGGAGAGACGGTAATCGGAGAGACCGGCAGCAGCATACCTGCTTCCATAGCCGCGGAGGTCCTTACCCTCCTGCACCGGGACGGCTCCGGTTATCCCCCGGTTCCGGGAGCCGAGCGGGTAAAAATCTGCTCCGTATCGGGGATGGCGGCAACCGACGCCGACCGGGCTACACTTTTCGAGTATCTGCCCCCCGATTCTGTTCCGGAGCCCTGTGACTGGCACCACCGGGAGGAGGACGGCTCGGTACGTCTCCGCTATCCCGAAGATTACCGCGTCTGGGAGGAGAGACGCCGCGGTCTGGCGACCGCGGGCGGTGCCGGCGCATATCCTGCAGGAGACGGCGGAGCGGAGATCCTTACTCCCCGTTCTGGATCACTCTTCTACCTGGACCCCTCCATTACCGGAGAGGCCCAGGCGGTCCGAGTCGAAGCGCGGGGCACGGGATCGCCGCCCTACCTGCTCAGGCTTTTTCTGGAGGGAGAGACCGTACTTGAAGAAGAGTCGCAGCTTCCGCTGTTTTATGCCCCCCTCATGCGCACGGGCGGCTACAGGGTGGAGATAAGCGGTTCCGGCGGAAATACGGCACGGGCTTCCTTCAGCGTAAGGTGAAGCGCCGGGCTCAGCTGAGGTCATCAATTTCCGGGAAGGGGTTTTTCCACTGCCAGCCGGTTTTACCGGTGCTGCGGTATCTTTCGAGCCTCCGGATGGATAATTCGGCAAAGACGGGATCTATATCGGCGGTAAAACATCTTCTTCCCAGCATTTCCGCTGCAAGAAGGGTGGAGCCGGAGTGGGAAAAGAAATCGGCCACAAGCTCGCCTTCGGCGGTCCCCGATGCGATAATCCTTTTCTGCGCCTTAAGCGGTTTCTGGGCGTAGGCGCCGGGTACATTCTCCTCCATCCGGTAGAAAACCTGCTGTACATCGACCCAGACGTTGCCCGCCCTTATGTTGGGAGATTTCCCCCGTTCCGAGTTCTCTTTTTTTACTCCGCCCACATCCTTGTAGTAGCCCCGGAGAATTTTCGGAATATCCGTGTACTGAACCGTGAAATCGGGCTTTCCTCTGCGATAGCAGAGCAGCTCCTGGCGGACGCTCATCCAGTTTCCGCCGGTTCCGTATCCCCGCTGGTTGCGCAGGGTTATATAGCTTTTTGACTCAAGCTCGTCAAAGCGGCGCATCAGCATCATGAATTCCGGCAGGGGCTGATATCCTGCTTTCTGGTCCGCCCCGAGCCAGACATAGAAGAAGGAGTCGGATGCAAGGTGATGCAGGGAGCTGCGTATCCACTGTTCCGAAAAATCGAGGTATATGACCGGGTCGAGGCGGGAGAGAGCATCGCTGCTGCGTCCGCCGACTGAAACATTATAGGGAGGATCGTGGACCATGAGCCGTGCCTTCTCCCCCGCGAAGAGGGCGTTCATTTCCGCGGTGCTGCGGGCATCGGCCACGGCAACCCTGTGTCCTCCTTCGGGGTCTACCCATATCTCACCCCTTGAGAGTCTGCAGAAGGGGAGAAGCCGTTCACGGAGTCCTGGGTTTCCATCTATCCTTGGGAGCTCTTCTTTCGCCATGCTGGTTTTTTATAACGTCCCATGTTATCTTTGGTCAAGGTCACATACGTATAAGGGAGTAAACGGAGGAGCGTTTTGGAAGGTAAGCAGCTTACATTATCGCGCAGCAACAGGATAATCGCCGGGGTCTGCGGGGGAATAGCGGAGTTTTTTGATATTGACGCCACCTTTGTCCGGGTTGTCGCGGTGGTACTGGCTTTTGCGGGGGGATTCGGACTGATTCCCTATCTTATCTGCTGGCTTCTTATGCCCAGGGGGCGCTGAGACAGGGGCGGACCGGGTTTTACGCCGGCCCGCTCTTTTTCTATACCTTTACCGGAGCTCCGGGAAAGCGGAGGGTGGCAAAGAGATCGTCCATGGTCTCGGCTCTCCGTATGAGCTGGACTGTTTCATGGTCCTTAAGCAGAATTTCGGCGCTCCGGAGTTTGCCGTTGTAGTTGAATCCCATGGCGTGTCCGTGGGCACCCGCATCGTGAATGGCGATCAGGTCTCCAACCTCAATTTCCGGAAGGGCGCGGTCAATGGCGAATTTGTCGTTGTTCTCGCAGAGGGAACCGGTAACGTCATATACCTTGTCCGCTTTCTTCTCCTCTTTTCCGAGGACGGTGATGTGATGATAAGCCCCATAGAGGGCCGGCCTCATCAGGTTGGCCATGGAGGCGTCCAGTCCCACGTAGTGCTTGTATTTTTCGGCCACGTGGCGGACCCGGCAGATAAGGTATCCGTAGGGGCCGGTTACGACCCGGCCGCATTCCATGACTATTTTGAGAGGATCCAGGCCCGCGGGAACAACCAGCTTTTCATACCAGCCGCGGATGCCGTCGGAAACATGCTGCAGGTCCACCGGCTCCTGGTCGGGCCTGTAGGGAATGCCGATTCCGCCGCCAAGGTTCACAAACTCCAGACTGATGCCGAGCTTTTCCTTCAGCTCCACGGCAATTTCGAAGAGCATTCTTCCCGTCTCGATAAAGTACTCGGGGTCCAGCTCATTGCTCGCAACCATGGTGTGCAGTCCGAAACGGCTCGCTCCCTTGTCGCGGGCGAGCCGGTAGGCATCAATTATCTGGTCCCGGGTCAGGCCGTACTTCGCCTCGCTGGGGTGGCCGATAATGACATTGCCGCTCCGTGCGTCCCCCGGATTGTACCTGAAGCAGATAAGCTCCGGCATGCCGGCAGCTTCTTCAAGGTAGGCAATGTGGCCTATATCATCCAGGTTGATGATTGCTCCCAGCCGTTTTGCCTCGCGGAACTCTTCCGCCGGGGTGTCGTTGCTGGTGAACATTATCTCTTCACCGGTAATACCTGTTTTTTCACTCAGTACAAGCTCCGGCAGACTGCTGCAGTCCGAACCGAAGCCTTCCCGGTGCAGAAGGTCCATGATAACCGGATTGGGACAGGCCTTTACGGCAAAGTAATTTTTAAAGCCGGGCGCCCAGGAAAATGCTTCCTTAATGTACCGCGCATTTGCCACTATCGCCTTTTCATCATAGAGATGAAAAGGGGTGGGCATGGTGTCGGCTATCCGTTCCACCACTTCCAGGGGAAACGGGAATGTCTTGTCGCTCATATTTATGCTTTCTCCTGCAGTTTCAGATTGGCCTTGATGCTCTCAACGGCCCTGATAATATCTTCACGGTGCCCGAAGGAGCTGAGGCGAAAATAGCCTTCGCCGGCCGGTCCGAATCCGCTCCCGGGGGTGCCTATAACGCTGGTTTCCTCCAGAAGCTTGTCGAAAAAATCCCAGCTGCTCATCTTTCCCGGGGTCCTGAGCCAGAGGTAGGGAGCATTGTCCCCTCCGAATACCTTAAGACCGAGGGAAACGAGTCCTTCCCGGATAATCCGCGCATTCTCCATGTAATATGCAACCAGCTGTCTGCTTTCGGCAATACCTTCCGGCGAAAAAACGGCAAGTGCGCCTTCCTGGACCACATTGCTTGCTCCGTTGAAGAAGGTACACTGTCTCCGGTTCCAGAGAGCGTTCAGCTCTCCCGGTTCGCTGTCCTCAGCAAGCAGAGCTTCCGGAACAATGGACCATCCCAGTCGCACACCGGTAAAGCCGGAGAACTTGGAGAGACTGTTTATTTCGATGGCGCAGGTTTCGGCCCCTTCTATTTCAAAGATGGTGCGGGGAAGGGAAGGGTCGGAAATGTATTCGGCATAGCTGGCGTCGTAGATAATGACCGCCTTGTTGCTGCGTGCATAATCGACAAAACCCTTCAGCTGATCGGCCGTTGCCACCGCTCCGGTCGGGTTGTTGGGGCTGCAGAGGTAGATGAGGTCCACCTTTACCTTCGGGACTTCGGGGAAAAAGCCGTTTTCCTCGTTGCAGGGCATGTAATGGAGCTTCCCGTAGCGCCCCTCTTCGCGGTTGAAGGAACCGGCCCTTCCGCTTATTACGTTGGAATCCACGTAGACGGGATAGGCGGGATCCTGGACCGCCACGATATTATCGAGTCCGAAGATGGACTGGATATTTCCCGAATCGGGTTTGGCTCCGTCGCTTATGAAGAACTCGTTCGCTTTCAGCTTCACGCCCCGTCCGGCGTAGTATGCCGCCAGGGTTTCCCGCAGGTCGCTGTTTCCCTGCTCATCCCCGTAACCCGAGTAGGAGTCTCTGGAAGCGAGCTTCCCCACTCCCCGGTGCAGTCCGGCGATGACTGACGGTGTAAGCGGTTCGGTGGTGTTTCCTATTCCCAGCTTCATCAGGCTCCTGCCCGGATGCTCTTCAAGAAAGGTTCTGCTGCGGCGTGCTATCTCGGGAAAGAGATACCCAGCCGACAATGTTCTGTAGTGTTCATTAATTCGTGCCATTTATGTACTCCTCTGCCTCTCGTTGATCCGCTGTTCAGCGTGCCCCGGGAATATCCAGCCTGTCAATAAGCTGCCGCAGGGTCTCCCGGTGCGAATCATCGCTGAAGCTGCACATTGGCAGTCGGAACTCTTCTTCGCACCAGCCCTGCATGGCCATCGCCGTCTTTATCGGAATCGGGTTGGTCTCCAGAAACATCGCCTTGAAAAGGCCCATCAGTTCAGCCTCTTCCTTTCTCGCCTCTGCCAGCTTTCCGTCCAGGGTGTCGTGAACAAAGCGAACCATCCGCTCCGGAATAATGTTGCTGACCACGGAAACAACCCCGTCTCCGCCCTCGTTGATGAGGCTGAAAGTCATATTGTCATCTCCCGAAAGGACGGAAAAGTTATCCCGTCTCCGTGCAATAACATCCTTCATCTGGTCCAGATCGCCCGATGCTTCCTTTACTCCGGCAATCCTGTCGCTCGCTTCCATAAGCCGTACAAGGGTGTCGGTTTCAACATTCACGCCGCTTCTGCCTTTGATATTGTAGACAATACAGGGTATATTGACCTCATCCGCGATGGCCTTGAAATGGAGATAAAGGCCTTTCTGGGTCGGTTTGTTGTAGTAGGGGTTTACCAGAAGCAGTCCGGATGCGCCGGCTTCCTCGGCATGCTTTGAGAGCCTTATTGCTTCGGTGGTGGCGTTGCTTCCGGTACCCGCAATAACCGGAACCCGGCCGTCCGCATATTGAATGGTAAGCTCGATAACACGATCGTGTTCGGTGTGACTGAGGGTGGGGCTTTCGCCGGTAGTTCCGCAGGGAACCAGCCCGTCAATCCCCGACTCGATCTGATTCTCGATGAGCCGGCCGAAGGCTTCTTCATCAATATTTCCTTCCCTGGTAAAGGGAGTAATTAAAGCGGTATATACTCCGCGAAATTGTCGTTCCATCTGGAACCTCCTTTGTGGTTTATGTACATTCTATAAGAAATGTGATAGAATGTCTATATAAGAACAGCTTGTTTTTATAATAACATTATGTTATTTTTTGGAAAGGCGGGAAGATGGAAACTATAAGCAGTGTGGTAAAGGGTTTGATCGATCATAATCCCTTTCTCCTCGAAGCGATGGCCAGGGGAATTCTCAGTTATGGCCATCTGGCGGCGGAACTTATGCCCCAGGTTGAAAAGCGGCTGGAGAAGCCGGTCAAGGATGCGGCCATTGTTATGGCCCTCCGGCGATACGGAGACGAGATCCGGCAGCTCTCCCTCATGGGATCAAAGAGCGGTATAAGCTGTGAAATAGTGATGAAGACCAACATCTGCGATTTCAATGTCGCCAAGACTCCCGGACTGCTCGACCGACTCCAGGAGCTATACTCGATAGTCAATCTCAACCGGGGTGATTTTCTCAATGTTTCCATCGGGAGTGACGAGATAAGTATTGTCATAAGCGATAAGTACGCCGATCAGGTGCGCGATTTTCTGGCGGGCGATACCATCCAGGGACATAAAACTGGTCTGGTTTCTCTTACCCTGCTTTTTGAGGATGATTTTATAGAGACTCCGGGAGTAGTGTATCAGGCCGTCCGGCGCCTGGCCTGGGAACGCATCAATGTCTATGAGATAGTATCCACCATGACCGAACTGACGGTAGTGGTGGACTGCACCGATTCGCTTAAGGGCTATGAAGTACTTCAGGATTTTATCGCCGAAAGAGATGCCGCGGAGAGTTGACGGGAAGGGTCCCATGCTTGTAAGGATAATAACCGGTCCTGTTAACGGCGGAAAAAGTACCCTTATCAGGACACTCCTCGACCGGGAGCTGGATAAGGGACGAAGCACCGGAGGATTCCTCACCATTCCCCTCAGAGAGAAGCCGGAGGGACCGAAAAGCGGATTCATGGTGGAACTGCTCCCCGGGCGGACCGTTCTTCCTATTGCGGGTTCTGTTCCGAAGCCAGGGTCCACCATGGTCGGAAGGTTCCATCTCTACCGGGAGGGTCTTGAAGCCGCCCTGGATTCGGTTGTGCGCGGCGCTGAGGCGGATATTACCGTACTGGACGAGATCGGACCTGCCGAACTTGCGGGAGAAGGGCACAGAAGAGCCCTGGAAATGGCCCTCGGGCGGCGTCGGGGAGAGGTATGGATTTCTCTTCGGGAAACGCTTCTCGACCCCTTTCTGGACTATCTAAGGGCGTATGAGTGCGATATTCTGCTTGAGCAGCCTTATGTCGCCGGCCGCAAAGTCAGGTAAGAGCCCCCCGTCCCAGCTTGAGCCGGTAGACGCATCCTGCGACCTCACATGCCAGTTTTACCTGCTGTTCAGGATCTCTTGACGCTATAAGCCGTATGGTTCCCTGGGAGGGCTGAATGCTTATACTTTTGATCTCGGGAATAGCCTGCAGAGCCCGTTTGATAATTTCCGCCCGCTCCGGATTAAGTCCGTCGAGCAGATAGCCGTATTCTTTTCCTTTTGCCATAGCAACACTATATTCAGATGGCCCCTTTATGTCAAAAAAAAAGTTCCGATCTATTGAAAAAGCTGTCGCCTAGGGTTAACATTCCATAGGTACATTACTAATTTTGTGAAGAGGAGTTCAGGAAATGAAGAAAACAGCTATTATCCTTCTTACGGTTCTTATTGCCGCAACCCTTATCGGTTGTGCATCCGGTGCCAAGACGGAAGCGGAAGCTGCACCCGCAAAGTCCAATCTTCCCGACTATGTCCTTAATCCCCCCCTGGCCACCGATGCCATCTACGGGGTCGGTTACGCGAAACAGTCGAGCCTCCCCCTTGCCATCAAGGTAGCGGAAGCGAATGCCCGTGCGGATATTGCCGCCCAGCTGGAAGCAACCATCCAGGCCGCAGTTATCTCCTATGCTCAGGAAGCCGGTGTTGACGACAACACTCAGGTTATCAACTTTGCCGAGAGTATTACCCGCCAGATTACCGATACGACCCTGAGCGGTGCGGTAACCCAGAATCGTACTCCCATGGATGACGGCGGAGTGTGGGTTCTCATGGTATACGGCAAGGAGAGCCTTGTAGATTCCTTTGAGGAAGTAGCCGAAGAGTTCGAGCGGAACGAAGATGCCGCATTTGCGGAGTTCAAGGCCGCCCAGGCTCTCGAGCAGCTTGACTACCAGCTTTCCAACAACCCCACCAAGTCTACTCCTGTTTCCGAGTAAGACTCCGCTGCAGGGAAAAAGGGCTCCTTCGGGAGCTCTTTTTTTGTGCCGTCGCTTGCCCTCAGCCTGCGGGGACTGCTATTATGCGCATCATGAGCACCATAAGCGCCATAAAAACACTGCTGATCGCCGCTTTCTTGTACCTTATTCCGGTTCTGCCTGTTCTGCCTCAGTCAATCCCGTTTACAAGGGTGCCCGAAGGCTCGTTCCAGCTCTTCGATGATTCGGAGATATCGCTGCACCTGCGGGACAGCGGCCCGGTTCCCGAGCTCTCCTGCCGTTCGGCGGTGCTTCTGGATGCCGGGACGGGTATGCTTCTCTATGCAAAGAATCCGGAAGAGATAATTCCTCCCGCATCCATGACCAAACTTGTATCCCTGCATCTTATATTTGAAGAAATTGCAGCGGGCCGTTTGTCTCTGGATCAGGAGTTTACCGTTCCCCCTTCCGCCGATTTCAGAAATGCCCCGCCCCGTTCATCTCTTATGTTCCTGCAGGAAGGGCAGAGGGTATCTCTTCTTGAGCTGATGCGGGGACTCGCTCTTCCCAGCGGGAACGATGCCGCCCTCTTTGTGGCGGAACTGATAACCGGTTCCATGGACCGCTATGTTGACAGAATGAATGCGGAAATGCAGAAACTCGGTTTCGACTCAATCCACTTTGAAGATTCTTCGGGCTACAGCGAGTTCAACCGGGCCACGGCCCTCGATTTTGCCCGGTTCTGCCGCCTCTACATTGAACGCTATCCTGAAAGTCTCAGGGAGTTGCATAACCTCGCCTCTTTCACTTATCCGGCTGAATGGAACATTACCGGAGCGGATCAGGCCCTCTATGGGGGAATAAGCCAGAATAACACCAACTCGCTCATTGGCCGTCATCCATGGGTGGACGGCCTGAAGACCGGCTATATTGACGAGGCGGGCTACAATGTTGCGCTTACCGCAGAGGCGGGAGGACGGCGTCTGGTGGCCGTGCTTATGGGAGGTCCGGGATCCAATACCAGGGACGGAGATCTGCATCGTGTAATTGACGGTGTAAATCTGCTCTCCTACGGGTTTTACCGCTTTGACAGCCTGCAGCCGCAGCTCCCCGAAATTCCGGATATGCCGGTAATCGGCGGGGCAGGAAGGAGTGTTTCTCTTGAGATGCCGGCTTCTGAAGCCCTGGTGCTGCTTCGGGAAGAGATCGGTAATCTCCGGTGGGCGTACGAGGCCGTCGCAGCCCTCAGGGCGCCGGTAGAGAAGGGGGAGAAGGCCGGAACACTCTACCTTCGGACGGATAAGCGGATTCTGAAAGAGTACCCCCTGACGGCCGATGAGGGCATTCCTAGGGCATCCTTCTTCCGCCGGATTACGGACGCTCTTTCAGCCGCGTTTTCGGTTCCGGATACGGCTCAGTAGGGGAACTTCTCTTCCGGCCTTCTTTCGGGAATACCGCCCGGCTCTTTTCCGCTTTCAAAGAAAGCGGTGCTCTGAAAGAGGGCACAGTAACAGTGACCGTATTCGTCAATATCCGCCTGGGCGTATTCGCAGGGGCAGATTATGTCCCGGTCTTTTTCCCTTTCCCCCCAGCTGTCCCGGCAGGGACACTGGAGGTAGCCGAAGCGTTCAAAGTTGGCATGAAGACCATCCACCAGGTCATCAAGAAGTTCCTGGTCGGGAAGCAGTTTCCAGCCATTGACTTTGGCGGCGTTGTGTACGAATTTTCTGACCTGTTCTCTCTCCATTCTATACCCCCAGCCGTTTTTCCCAGGCGGGACGCACAAAACCCATTTCGTAATGCTCATTATCCACAATAATGGTCGGATAATGGAGACGTGTATCAAACTTCTCACGGAACTCGTCCACGATGCTTTTCTTCTCCTTTGGAGAAATCTTGTCGACAAAGAGATATTCATACTCTATGCCGTGTTCATCGAGGAAGGCGATTCCGCGTTTGCAGAAACCGCAGGTGGAGAGGCCGAGGAGCATGATATGATGCTTCCTGTTTTTTCCTTCAACCTTCTGAAAAGCTATTGAATCAAACACGGTAGTATCTCCTTCTGGTAGATATTCTTCATATAAAGATGATAAATGCCGGACCGCTTGTAAAGGCCCTTTCCATGAAAAACCACAAGTCCGGGTCGGCTTACGGCTGCAGCCTGTCCATGGTGATGTCCCCAAGAGACGCGCAGCCGGTCATCATCATGGTTTTGTAGAGTTCCTGCCGGATTGATTCAAGACAGGCGGCAACTCCTTCGGCTCCCGCGCCGATAGCCGCAATGGCGATGGGACGGCCGATAAGTACCGCATCGGCGCCAAGGGCGAGCATCTTGAATACATCGATACCGCTGCGGACTCCGCCGTCTACGAGAATGGACAGGCGGTCTCCCACGGCCTTTGCGATTTCGGGAAGTACTTCGGCGGTACCGGGGGTGCTGTCGAGAACCCTGCCGCCATGGTTGGAAACGACTATTGCGGCGGCCCCCGCTTCGGCAGCCCTCTCGGCCTCTTCCACACTCATTATGCCCTTCAAAATAACGGGAAGGCCCGCGTCTTCAATTATTGAACGCAGTTCATGCACCGGTTTGGGAAAAACCGGCTTGCCGAAAAGTTTAAGAGTTATAAGTCCGGATGCGTCTATGTCTATTCCCATCGCACCGGAGCCGGCGTCTGAGGCAATCCGTGCCTTGCGGATTATCTCCTCCGATCCCCAGGGCTTTATGAAGGGGATTCCGGCTCCCGACCGTGCCGATATTGCACGGCAGCTCTCCTCGTGAATAAGATCCTGCTCTCCGTCTCCGGTGCATGCCACCGTGCCGGCATCGGCCGAACCGTTGACAACCGCATCAATGTATTCGGATTCCGACACGCTCCTGCTCATATTGTATGATACGCCTCCTATGGGGGCTGCAAGAACCGGAAGGGAAAGCTTATAGCCGAGAAAGGTAGACGAGGTATCCGGGTCCACCGCATCGTGAATGGTGCTCATGCGGATGCGGATGGCAGCGAGTGAGTCTATATTGGCTAAAAATGAGGATCCTGTACCGGCTCCGCCCATCCCGGGGACTTCTCCGGCACAGCTTTTCCCGTCGCATCTGCGGCAGACCCTGCAGAATCCGTCCATAAGTGTCCGTGCGCTTGTCCTCGTGGTTTCATTGATATTCATCTGTTTCTCCTATGGTTTTCAGTGCCTCAAGGGCCGATCTCTGCAGCATGGATTCGGTGACAACTCCTGGGAAGCGTCTCATTTCACCTCCGTCGGGAGCGAGTATTATGGTAGTCGGGATCGATTTAATGCCGAAAAAGGCGGAAAGATCTCCGCTTTTATCATAGATAAGCGGGAAGTTCACTTCATTATCCGCCATAAAAGCGGTGACCGCCTGTTCATCCTTCTCTGTGGATGTAAGATTAACCGTTACAAAGCGGATTCCATCGGGCATCTCTCCCCCGATTATACGGTCATAAAATGATATCAGTTCGGGAAGCTCCCCCGCACAGGGACCGCACCAGCTTGCCCAGAAGTTTACCACCGTAATGCTTCCGGCCGCGCTGAGACTGCTGCTGCCTTCCGGAAGAGACTCCCGGGACACCGGCTCTGCCGCCGGTCGTGCAGAAATGTCGATCCCCTGATACGCTGCGTAACCCGCCGCGGCGCCTGCGCTCCAGATGAGCAGCATCATGATGGTAAGGAGACGCAGGTTTTCCGGAATTCCCTGTTTTCCCCTGCCTGCAAAGCGGAACAGCAGCAGAACCAGGACACCGGCAGCCCCTGCGATTACACCCGGAATGCCTCCCGGTGCAAAGAGGAGTGCCCTGAGGTTTCCGGAGAAATATGAAAAATGTACTATCCCCGGGGTCAGTTTCCACAGCAGGAGGAAAACGAGGAGGGCATCTGAGAGAATTCCGGGAATGACGGATAATGCCGCTTTACGCTGCTGCCTCTCCCCGAAAGGAAGAGCCGCGGCAAGCAGCACGATAATGGTGCCCGCCGCCGCCGGAATGAGAAAGGGGAGGATACGGCTCATGTTTCCGTTGTATAGCTTTTCCAGGTGGTGCGGATAAGAGAATCAAGATCGGAAAACTCAGGTTTCCATTTGAGTACCTCATTCGCCCTGGCGGAGCTTGCTATCAGTTTTGCGGGATCACCGGCACGCCGGGGAACAATCTCAAGGGGAATCTCTTTTCCGCTTATCCTTCTGGCCGATTCCACAATTTCCAGTACCGAAAAGCCCTGCTCGCTGCCGAGGTTTACGGTGAGGGAGCACTCCCCATCATCAATATAGTCAAAGGCCTTTGCATGGGCATCGGCAAGATCGGAGACATGTATGTAGTCACGAACCCCCGTTCCGTCGCTTGTGTCGTAGTCGTTACCGAATACAAGCAGCTTTTCCCGTTTTCCAGAAGCAACTTCCATGACAACCGGAATGAGGTTTGCCGGATTCTTTTCAAGCCCCGGAACACGTCCGTCGGGATCGTAGCCTGCAGCATTGAAGTATCGGAGAGCGGCGAAGCGGAGCCCCATCTGGCGGTCAAACCAGTGCAGATTACGTTCAATATCGAGCTTGGTGAAACCGTAGTAGTTCTCCGGGTTTGTCGGGTGATTCTCGTCAATGGGAAGATACTCCGGTTCTCCGTAGACGGCCGCAGAGCTGGAAAGGACAAAGCGCCGGATTCCCGCTCCAATACAGCCGGTTATCAGATTGAGGGTTCCGCTGATGTTATTGACCGCGTACTTGGAGGGATCTGTCATCGACTCTCCAGCCGCCTTGAAGGCCGCAAGATGCACAACTGCATCCCATCCCATGGCGAGTACTTCTTTAAGACGGAGGGTATCAAGGATGTCTCCCTCGAAAAAATCGGAGCCTTCGTGAACGTTCTCGCGAAGACCGGTGGAAAGGTTGTCATAGATGCCTACCTTGTCCCCCCTCTCGAGGAAAGCGAGAGCAACGTGGGAACCTATGTAGCCGGCACCGCCGGTAAGCAGTATTTTTTTACCCAATGTGTACTCCTTGTGGAACGGCTCAGTGATGGCCGCAATCGTGGCCGTGGTTCTCGCCGCAGCCGGCATCGATATCTGCGAGGGATCCGGCGAGAAAGGCTTCCACCGCAGCCCTGGCATTACCCGAGACCCCGCGGTACAGTTCCATCCCTTCTTCCGTAATAAGCATGGCCGCTCCGGGACCCATATTACCGGCTATCATTACGCTTACACCTTCCCTGGAAAGGTCGGGGATTACCGTGCTTTTGCATCCGCAGCCCGGAGGAGGAGTTATTCTTTTTTCATCGGTAATAGCTTTTTCGGAAACGGTAAACACGGAAAAACCGGAACAGTGTCCGAAATGAGCCTCTATCTCGCCCGAGGGAGAGGTGGGAAGAGCAATTTTCATCTATGCAGCTCCTTATTGGGATTAACTCTCTGGTTTATACACCAGAAAACTAAAAATCTCAACCGGAAGGCCGCGCTGCTTCATAGCCTATGGTGCGCACTATCTGAATGACAGACTCGACGGGATCGCCCTTTTCCTGCTTATCATCAAGCTTGAGAACAATTTTCGAACGGACGCTGTCCACTTTAATGTCCGAAATACCCTTTATCTTGCGACCCGCATGCTCAATGGTGTAGACACAGCTGCTGCAGTGTGCTCCCTTCAGGTCCAGTTCCACTGTTCTGTTTTCTTTACTCATATAGTAAAGGTACTATGTGAACCGGCGGCAGGCAAGTTCTCATCTATGGACGTTGTCTTTGCCGCTTATGCTCAGAATATCGAGCCGGATAAGACCGGTTGCCGCAAGGCTCTTTTCGGGAAAGGAGAAATCGTCCCTGCCGGTATATTTTTTCATGATAAGATTCAAGGCTTTCCGCTTTTCACTGTCATCGGAGACCAGGATCGGCCTGGCGGTTCCCATTACGGAGCGGTATTTCATGGAGTAGGAACAGGCCGTTTCACCGGCTTCCTTGAGGGAATCGTCGCAGTAAGCGGTAAAGAAGAGCTCTTCTCCTTCCTGGAATAGCTCCCATTTCCGGCCGGCCTGAGCGCTGTGCAGGTAAAGACACGTCGGAAAGGTACCGCCGGCGGCAGCTGTACCGATGCCGAATGAGAGGGGAACGACATAGGGTCTGCCCCGTTCACAGAAGCCCAGGTGCAGTACCCGGGCCTCTTCAAGAATGTTCAGTATTGCTGCACCGTCGGTAACGGCCTTGTCGCTTCTCCTCATCTTTACTCAGGTGAAGTCGGCCAGGACGCTGCGAATCTCCGCAAGCTTTTCCTTGAGCAGTTCTTCCGTTCTGGCCTCTACGACAAGTCGCAGATAAGGTTCGGTATTGGAGGGACGGACATTGAACCACCAGAGGGGAAACTCTATCCGGTAGCCGTCGAAATCGTAAAAGGCGGTGGACTTTTCTGCTTCCATGAATCTGCTCTTCAGGGCATCCATCGCTTCCTGCTTTTTTTCGATCCGGAAATTGATCTCGCCGGAGTTGGCGTAATTGCGTATGCCGTCTATCAGTTCAGAAAAGCTTCTGCCTCCGCGCTTTGCTTCGGCAATTACCTCAAGTACGATAAGACTGGCGAGCATTCCGCTGTCGCAGTTGTAGAAGTCGCGGATATAGTAGTGCCCCGCAAGTTCTCCTCCGAAGATGGCCTTGAGTTCCCGCATTTTCAGCTTTGCAAATGCGTGCCCCACCTTCCACATATGGGGTGTGCCCCCGAGCTTTTCAATGTATTCCGCCACCGACTTGCTTGTGCGGATGTCCATCAGAACATTGCCTTTCTCCTCTTTGAGGAAGTGGTGGGCCATAAGACCGATAATGAGGTCCGGAGGAACAAAGGTTCCCTTCTCATCCACAAACATGACGCGGTCGGCATCTCCGTCATAGATAACACCAACATCGCACCGCTTCTCCAGAACGGCCTTTTTCAGGGCCACCACGTTTTTCTCCTCAAGCGGATTGGGTTCGTGGTTGGGAAAGGTGCCGTCAAGGGTATCGAAAAGGTAGAACGGTTTCTCTCCGAGCAGATCGTGCACCAGAATGGACGCCATGCCGTTGGAACAGTCCACCGCCATGGAGAGGCTGGAAAGATCTGTGACAAAATTCTTCATGTAGTCGATGTAAGCGCTTTTTACATCGATGGACTTGACCGTACCCCGCGCGGAAACAGGGCTTGCGGCTTTCCCGAGCATTTTTTCGAGTTCCGAAAGCCCCGTATCGTAGCCGACCGGCAGGGCCCCGGTTCTGGAGACCTTGAGGCCGTTATAGCGGGCCGGGTTATGGCTCGCGGTTATCTGTACCGACGCATCAAATCCGAATTTGGCGGTGCCCCAGTATACCATCGGCGTGGTGGTAAGACCCGCATCGTGCACATCGGCACCCGCGTCGTTTATTCCCCGGCAGAGCTCCCGGAAAATCTCTTCGCTGGAGCTCCGCACATCTCTCCCTACCAGTACCGAATCCGTTTTAAGGAGCGAGGGAAGATGAAAACCTATCCGGTAGACATCCTCCGCCTCAAAATCCTCACCGTAGACTCCCCGTATATCATATGCCTTGAAGGCTTTCATGCCAGTCCCTCCATGTAGCCGGTAAATCCCTTTACATCGAACAGTTCGAGGTAAAGCGCTCCCCCTCCCGAGAGCTGAAGCTCCACCGCATTTCTGCCGAACATCCTCCGGAGTCCCGTTGCCTCGGCCACCTTTGCGGGCTGGATCCTTCCCGATATGGCGGCTTTTGCATGGTTGAGTATTACGCTTCGGATGGAGAGTATCTGACCCGTCGGGATAATGAGCTTGAATTTCTCATATTCCGGCTTTTTGGTGCTTATCAGCTGAAGCATTGAGTTCTGCTGCCGTTCGAAATCCTCGAATATCAGACGGTCGTCAATTCCGTACAGGAGTCCGCCCACCTCACGTCCTCCTTCTCCGCTTCGTCCGATATAGAGCGCATAGGTCTTGTAGCGGATCTTCCCGCCATTCTGTTCTTCCAGTTCCCGTATAAGTTTCTCTGATTCGTCATTCATGAAAAACAGTTTCCCACAGCATCGGCAAAAAGACAAGTATGGAAAAATCTTCCCTCCGGAGGCTAATCAACATATTCAATTCTCCAGGAAAGATTGGCTCCCTTTGATATCTGGGCGCTTACGCCGCAGTAGCGTTCCTGGCTCAGCTTCACCGCTTTTTCAATTTTCGACTCGTCGGGATTGTCTTTTCTGCTGAACTGGTAGACCACCGTAACATCGGTGTAGTATTTGGGATGCTCGCTGGCCAGCTCTCCTTCTACTTCTATGTTGAACCAGGATACGGGTACCTGCATCTTTTCGAGAATAGATATTACATCCATCCCGGTGCAGCCTGCGAGCCCCGCAAGGAGGAGCGCTTTCGGACGCGGTCCCTGGTCCTTCCCGCCAACCGACTGGTCGGCATCCATAAGAACTTTGTGACCGCTTACTTCGGCCTCAAAGGCCATTCCCTTTTTCCATTCACACCTTACTTTTCCTGCCATACGCTCTCCTTAACAAAGTTTCTATAAATATACTAAGGGAACGGCTTCTTGTGTATCTCTTGTGTACTGTTGCCAAAATTGTAAAGACCATGCTTGATACACGGTGCAATAAAGGCATTCCTCTTAGTACTTAACCGTTTTGCTTGTGCAAATTGCAAGAATACCCGACTATTACCTCTTGGTAAAAACAATCCATCAAGGGATCCTTCTGCTCTGAGCAATGCTCATCTGTCGTCCGGCTGATGAGCAGTAGAATACTGATTCAATAATCTATCTTCAATCATTCCTTAACCAGGCAGGAACCGGCACCGAAAGCTTCTCACACCATAAAGTGTGCCGACATCTGCTTAGCCGAAATCCCCATG